>Ga0307513_10000127_pt1 | contig 107100 bp, 107 predicted proteins | sample 15_EM_MG_FD_202174 | JGI IMG/M metagenome (GOLD analysis project Ga0307513, IMG submission 202174) | Populus trichocarpa ectomycorrhiza microbial communities from riparian zone in the Pacific Northwest, United States - 15_EM | ecosystem: Host-associated > Plants > Roots > Unclassified...
CCTCGGTGTGAGCCTGGGGCTTAACGTCTACGGTGTTCCGCCTACACCCGCCGAGGAGTGAAGGACCGCTTCCCGCCTTCTTTCGAACCGCAAAAATTTGACAAACCTCGATCTCAATGTTCCTGTTTTGTTCATGAACACGCCAGCGAACATGACCGAACGGCACGGCCGCATGCTCGTCGAGCTTGCCGACCTCGGCATGGCGCTCGCCCGTGATCTCCACGGCCGCGCGCTCGCCGCCGAGGACGAGGCCGCCTGCGATCTGTCGCTGGCCTTCCAGCGCGTGTCCCGCTCGTTGCGTCAGACGCTCGCCCTCGAAGCCCGGCTGGAGCGCGAGCGTCGCCAGGGCGTGCGGGATGCGGCCGACCTCGCCGCCCGCGAGACGCTGGAGCGCGTCCAGCAACGCCGGCGACAGGTCCGCACTGCGCTCGCCCCGCTGATCTGGGACGAGGCCGAGGGCGAGGAGGCCGAAGCCCTGTTCGAGGACCTCGAAGCCCGCCTGATGGCGGGCGGCGAGGACGACGGGTTCGCCGATCTCCCGCTGGACGCCTGCATCGCCCGCATCCGCGCCGACCTCGGCCTCGCGCCCGCTGACACCGCCGACAACGACACGACCCCAGCCGCCCCGTCCGTCGTCATCTGGCGAAGTTCGGCATAGCCGGCCCCTTCTCCCCCTGCGGGAGAAGGTGTCGCGCGGATGCGCGACGGATGAGGGGTCGCGCTCCCACCTCAACCGCTTCTGGCGATGGGCCAACCGGATAGGGCTTACGACCCCTCATCCGTCAGCCTCCGGCTGCCACCTTCTCCCGCAAGGGGAGAAGGAGATTCGTCAGTGCCTGAACACCCGCACGCCGGTGAACACCATGGCCAGGCCGCGTTCGTCGGCGGCGTCGATGACCTTCTGGTCGCCGATGGAGCCGCCGGGCTGGATCACCGCGGTGCAGCCGGCGTCGGCGGCCTGGATCAGGCCGTCGGGGAACGGGAAGAAGGCCTCCGACGCGCAGGCCGAACCCGCCAGGTCGAGGCCGAAGTCGGCGGCGCGCAGGGACGCGATGCGGGCCGAGTCCTTGCGGTTCATCTGGCCGGCGCCGATCCCCAGGGTCTGGCCGGCGCGGGCGTAGACGATGGCGTTGGACTTCACATGCTTGGCGATGGTGAAGGCGAACAGCATGTCGCGCACTTCCTCGTCGGTGGGCGCGCGCTTGGTGACCACGGTGAGGTCGGCCGGCGTCAGGCGCGAGTCGTCGCGGCTCTGCACCAGGAAGCCGCCGGCCACCGACTTGAAGGTCATGCCGGGCGCGACCGGGTCGGGCAGGCCGCCGGTGGTCAGCAGGCGGACGTTCTTCTTCTTGGCGAACAGGGCCGCGGCGTCTTCGTCGACCTCAGGGGCGATGACCACCTCGGTCAGCAGCTTGAGGATCTCGCTCGCCGTGGCGGCGTCGAGGCGCTGGTTGAGCGCGATGATGCCGCCGAACGCGCTGGTGGGGTCGCAGGCCAGCGCCCGCTCATAGGCGTTCCGCATGGTGGCGCCGGTGGCCACGCCGCAGGGGTTGGCGTGCTTGATGATGGCGCAGGCGGGGCCGGCGGCGGGGTCGAACTCGGCGATCAGTTCGAAGGCGGCGTCGGTGTCGTTGATGTTGTTGTAGCTGAGCTCCTTGCCCTGCAGCTGGCGGGCGGTGGCCACGCCGATGCGGGGGTTGGCCTCACGGTAGAAGGCCGCCTTCTGGTGCGGGTTCTCGCCATAGCGCATGGTCTGGACCAGGGCGCCGGCGATGGTCTTGCGGGCCGGGGCGGCCTCGCCCAGGCGCTGGGCGAACCAGGTGGAGATCGCCGCGTCATAGGCCGCGGTGCGGGCATAGGCGCGCGCCGCCAGCTGCTTGCGCAGGGCCAGGCTGGTGGCGCCGGCCGCCTTAAGGGCCGCCAGCACCTCGGCGAGATCGGCCGGCTCGGTGCAGACGGCGACATAGGCGTGGTTCTTGGCCGCCGAGCGGATCATGGCCGGGCCGCCGATGTCGATGTTCTCGATGCAGGCGTCGTCGGCCGCGCCGGAGGCGACGGTCGATTCGAAGGGGTAGAGGTTCACATAGAGCAGGTCGATGCCGCCGATCCCGTGGTCGGCCATGGCCTTGGCGTGGTCGGGGGCGTCGCGCACCCCCAGCAGGCCGCCGTGGACGGTGGGGTGCAGGGTCTTCACCCGCCCGTCCATCATCTCGGGAAAGCCGGTGAGGTCGGAGACGTCCTTGACCGGCAGGCCCGCCGCCGCGATCGCCGCCCGGGTGCCGCCGGTGGAGACCAGCTCCACCCCCATGTCGGCCAGGGCGCGGGCGGCCTCGATCAGGCCGGCCTTGTCGGAGACCGAGATCAGGGCGCGCCTGACGGGCGCGAGGTCGGGAGCGGCGGGATAGTCGGGCGCTGCGGGCACGGGGGCGTTCTCCTCATGAGAGTTCGAGAAATTGCCCAGGCGAGCGGCAGATGCGCCCCGCACTCCCCGGTGGTCGCCCACCTCGTATCGCCAGTCATGCGGAACGGGCGGACCATAGTCGCGGCGCCGCGCGAGTCAACGCGGCGTCTGGCGGCGGTCCTCGGGCGGCGCGCCGGGTGCGGGACCGGCCTCGGCGCGGGCCAGTTTCCAGCGGATCTTGGCGCCGGTGTCGAGGCGCACCTGGCCGCGCAGGACGATCTGGTTGCTGCGGCGGGCCTCGCCGTCCTGATAGTAGACCGAGGGCTCGATCACCACCTCGACCGCGTCGTTGCGCAGCCACCAGCCGGCGTCGTCGCCCCCCGCGCGCAGCAGGACGCTCTTCTTGTCGCGGGCCAGCAGGGCGCTGACGTCGGGGTGCAGGTGGAAGCGCACGGTGAAGGGCACGAACTTGCGGGTGCGGTGGGCCGCGCCGCCCGCCGCGCCGGTGGGGGCGAAACGGTCCTCGCCGCGCAGCTCGTCGCTGACGGTGTCGAGATAGAGGCGCCGTTCGTGGGTGAGGCCGTAGGGCTTGATCCAGCCGTCGTGGGCCAGCTCCACCAGGATGGCGCGCTCGCCCTCCTGCCGGCGCAGGTCGACGTGGGCGGGCGCCTTTTCCAGGCGAGGGCCGAGCACGTCGGCGCGGAAGCCGCTGATCGGTTCGCCGCAGGGCTTGTCGCCGAGCGAGGCGGTGGAGGCGGCGTCGACCAGCCGGACGGCCTGGGGCCCGACGGCGTCCGGCGTCCATCCCGAATTGACGATCAGCCGATGACCGGCGGCCAGCACCTCGATGGCCAGCGGCTGGCCGCAGGCGCCCACGCTCCAGGGACCGGCGGCGGGGACATCGGCGTCGGCGACGATCTGCAAGGCCTTGCCGTCCAGGCGCTGGTAGCCGTTGCGCGCCGAGGGCGAGGCGCGGTCGATCGTGCCTTCGCTGGCGCCGACGGCGGCGACATAGGCGGGGTTCAGCGCCTCGCCGCCCTGCATGGCGGGCAAGGCCCCGTCCGTCAGGGTGAAGAAATGCACCGCGCCGGCCAGCCGGTCGATGGCGCGCATCACCTCGTCGGGCGTCACCATCCCCCATTGGACCAGGGCGTCGTCGAGGGTCAGCAGGTCGAGCAGCAGCTCCAGGGCCGCCTGGGGACTGCGCGAGGTATGACCGCCGTCGGCGGCGACCGAGCGGGCCAGCGCCGTCTCCAGCCGTTGCAGCGCCTTGTCGGCCAGGGCCTCGCCGACGTCGCCGGCCAGGGCTGTGCCGGCGATGGCCGCCGCGCAGGCCCGTTCGGCGGCGCGCAGCGGCCCCTCGTCGCTGGCCAGCAGGTGGCGGGCCTGGCGGGCGAGGTCCAGCGCGATGGTGGCGGTTTCGGCTTCCGAGGCCGCCGAGCACATGGCGCGCGCGCTGCAGGCCAGGTTGAACACCCGGCGTTCCAGCACCTCCGGCGCCCAGGCGAAGGTGTTCCACTTCCCGAAGATGCGCCGCCATTCCAGCGTCAGGCGCAGGGCCTCCTCCTGGCCGTCCTCGCCCAGGGCGACCAGGTCGCGCACCCAGCCGAAGCGATGCAGCGCCACGGCGAACCGGCGGCTGGGGCTGGCGCAGTCCCAGGGGTCGCCGCGCACCCCCAGGTGCATGGCGCCGCCGGCCATGACGAAGGAGCCGTCCAGCACCCGCTGGCCGTTCTTGAGATCGGGCGCGCGCATGTCGCTGGGCAGGGTGGCCAGGCCCTGGGGCTTCGGGCTGGCGAGACCGGCGCGGTACATCGGCGAAGCGGTCCAGCCGCGTCGGAATTGCCGGCCGAGGCCCACGACCAGCGCCGGGAAGATGGAGCCGCCCTGCGAGCGGGAAGGCGCGGGGGACGGCATGGGCGGCTAGTCGCCTTTCAATGCGGCGATGTTGGCGGCGTAGGCGCCGGGCCCGCCCCGGAAGACCGCAGTGCCGGCCACCAGGGCCGTGGCGCCGGCCTCGACGCAGAGGCGCGCGGTCTCCGGCGTCACCCCGCCGTCGACCTCCAGCGGGATATCGCGGCCGGTGGCGTCGATCATGGCGCGCAGCCGCTCGATCTTGGCGAGCTGCGAATGCATGAAGCTCTGGCCGCCGAAGCCCGGATTGATCGACATCACCAGGATCAGGTCGACCTCGTCCATCATCCACTCGATGGTTTCGGGCAGGGTGGAGGGGTTGAACACCACGCCGGCCTTGGCGCCCAGTTCGCGGATGCGCTTCAGCGTGCGGTTCAGGTGGGGGCCGGCCTCCGGGTGGACGCTGATCATGTCGGCGCCGGCGGCGCGGAACGCCTCCAGGAACGGGTCGACCGGAGCGATCATCAGGTGGACGTCGAAGGGGATGTCGGTATGGGGCCGCAGCGCCTTCACCACGTCAGGGCCGAGCGTGATGTTGGGGACGAAATGGCCGTCCATCACGTCGACATGGACCCAGTCGGCGCCGGCTTCGGCGATGGCGCGGACCTCTTCGCCCAGCTTGGCGAAGTCGGCCGCCAGGATGGAGGGGGCGATGAGGGGGCGTTTGCGCAAAATCATGTTCTCCGACTTAACGTAAAGCCCAAGCCCGCGACAAGCCGGCAGAGCTTAGAGCTTGCGGAACCGCGCAATATAGAAGCCGTCGACCCCGCCCGGCCGATGATGAGGCAGGATGCGCAGGGTCCCGTCCGCCGTGCGGCTGGGCGCCGGCGAACCGCCCTCCTCCGGCGCGACCGGATCGAGGACGACGCCCGGCGTGCGGCCGAGGAAGCCCTGGACCTGGGCCTCGCCCTCCTCCGGCTCGAGGGAACAGACGCTGTAGACCAGTCGGCCGCCCGGCTTGAGGCGGCGGGCGGCGACATCCAGCAGGCGCGCCTGAACCTCCGAAAGGCCGGCGATGTCGCCGGGCCGCACCGCCCACAGCACGTCGGGCTGGCGGCGGAAGGTGCCGGTGGCGCTGCACGGCGCGTCCAGCAGGACGGCGTCGAACAGCCGGTCGTCTGTCCAGGCGCCGGCTTCGACCGCAATCACCTCGGCGGCGAGCCCGGTGCGGGCGAGATTCTCCGACAGTCGCTTCAGCCGGTTGGCGGAACGGTCGACGGCGACGACACGGGCGCCGGTGGCGGCCAACTGGAGGGTCTTGCCGCCCGGCGCGGCGCAGAGGTCGAGCACGTCCTGGCCGGCTTGCGCGTCCAGCAGGCGGGCGGGGACGGCGGCGGCGGCGTCCTGCACCCACCAATCGCCCTCGGCGAACCCGGGCCAGGCGGAGACGTCGCCGCGCCGCTCGGTGCGCAGGCTCCCGCCGGGCAGGATCTCGCCCTCCAGCTCGGCGGCCAGAGCCGAGGCCCGGCCGGGCGACTTGAAGGAGAGGTCGGTGGCGGGCTCCAGCGCGATGACCGCGGCCAGGTCCCGGCCCTGCTCGACGCCGTAGGCGGCCTGCCAGCGCGCATAGAGCCACGGCGGGGCCAGCGCGTCGGGGTCGTCGAGCACCGGCGGCTCGCGCAGCAGGCCGCGCAGCACGGCGTTCACCAGCCCCTTGAAGCCGCTGGTGTTGCGGTCGGCGGCGGCGAGATCGACGCTGGTGGCGACGGCGGCGTGGGCGGGGGTGCCCAGGACCAGGGCCTGGACCGCGCCCAGGCGCAGGATCTGCAGCACGCGCTCGGGCGGGGTCTTCTTCAGCCGCGCCTCCAGCGCCCGGTCGACGGGACCGAGCCTGCGCAGGGTCGCCATCACCACGGCGCGGGCGAAGGCGCGGTCCCGCGGCGCCAGCGCCGCCAGGGCCGGATGGCTCAGGGCTTCGTCCAGCCCGGCGCGGCGGGCGAGCGCGGCGGACAGGAGGTCGATGGCGGCTGCGCGGGCCGCCAATCCGGCGTCGGTCTCGGTCATCCGCGCGGCGTGCCCGCTAAGCGGCCGCGGCGCAAGATGTTTGCGTCCGGGCGGCGGCGTGACGGACAAAACAATCCTCGGCGCCGCCCGAGGCCCTGGCGCCTCCGGGGCGCGACGCATAAATGGAGGCGATGGATGATACGCCGCCCCCCAACGCCGCCCCCGGCAAGGTCCTGACGGCCGCCGCCCGGCGCGCCCTGGAAGAGGCCGCCGCCCGCCAGGGCGCGGCCGAGGCCCAGGATCTCGCGCCCGAGGACGGCGGCCCGCGCGGCCCGGAGCCGACGCGGTTCGGCGACTGGGAACGCAAGGGCATCGCCGTCGACTTCTGAGCCTCGGCTCGCCTGAGGCTTGCAAGCCGTGGAGCCGCCGCCGCGGCCCGCCTATCGTAGGCCGGCGAACTGGAGGCGACCCCATGCGTGCTGCAGCGACAATCTTCGGCCTGGCCCTGAGCCTGGCGGCCGGCGCCGCCCTGGCCTGTCCTCGACATCACCTGGACGAGGGCGACCGCTATGGTCCCGAAACCAGCTATGGGGGCGACGACGGCTATGAGGCCGACGAAGCCTACGACGAAGGCCGCTACGACGGCGACGCCACGCCCGCGGTCTGGCGCGAGGACGACGGCGGCCTCTACATGCACGGCCACCGCGCCGGCGCCTGTGGCTGCGACGGCGCCGAGGTCAGCCTGAGCTCATCGTTCTTCGACGGCGGCGGCGGGGTCGGCCCGATACCCGACAGCGGGACCTACGGCGGCGGATACTATGTGATCTATGGCGGCGGCGGCGGCGGCGCTCGCGCCTCGTCCTTTGCCTCGGCCAGCGCCTCTGCACGCAGTTCGGCCAGCGTCAGCGTCCGCTATCGCGGCGGCTACGGACACGGAAGTTCACACGGCGGCAAACACCGCTGAGGACGGGCCCCAGCGGCGCTCGCCAAGCCGATCAGCGTGAGCCGACCGGCAGCAGTTCGGCCTCGCGTTCGGCGCGGATCTTCTGTTGCAGGTCGCCGTACTTGGACAGCTCCATGCGCGCGATGGTGCGGCTGTGGACCTCGTCGGGACCGTCGGCCAGACGCAGGGTGCGCTGGTGGGCGTACATCTCGGCCAGGCCGAAGTCGGTGGTGACGCCCGCAGCGCCGTGGGCCTGGATGGCGTCGTCGATGATCTTCAGGGCCATGCTGGGCGCCTGGACCTTGATCATGGCGATTTCGGCGCGGGCGACCTTGTTGCCGGCCTTGTCCATCATGTCGGCGGCCTTCAGGCACAGCAGGCGGGTCATCTCGATGTCGATGCGGGCCCGCGCAATGCGCTCCTCCCAGACCGAGTGCTCGGAGATGTACTTGCCGAACGCCTTGCGGGTCATCAGCCGCTTGGACATCCTTTCCAGCGCCACCTCGGCCGAGCCGATGGTGCGCATGCAGTGGTGGATGCGGCCCGGGCCGAGGCGGCCCTGGGCGATCTCGAAGCCGCGCCCCTCGCCCAGCAGCAGGCCGTCGGCGACCGGGACGCGGACGTTCTCGAGCAGCACCTCGGCATGGCCGTGCGGGGCGTCGTCGAAGCCGAACACCGGCAGCATGCGCAGCACCCTGACGCCGGGCGTGTTCATGGGCACCAGCACCTGGCTCTGCTGCGAATGCGGCGAGGCGCCAGGATCGGTCTTGCCCATGACGATGGCGACCTCGCAGCGCGGATCGCCGACGCCGGACGACCACCACTTGCGGCCGTTGATCACGTAGTCGTCGCCGTCCCGCTCGATGCGGGTCTCGATGTTGGTGGCGTCGGACGAAGCCACCGCCGGCTCGGTCATCAGGAAGGCCGAACGGATGTCGCCGTTCATCAGCGGGCGCAGCCAGCGCTCCTTCTGCTCCAGCGTACCGTAGCGGTTGAGGACTTCCATGTTGCCGGTGTCAGGCGCCGAGCAGTTGAAGACCTCCGAGGCGAAGCCGACCCGGCCGAACATCTCGGCGATGGGCGCATATTCCAGGTTGGTCAGTTGCATGCCTTCGAACTGGAAGCTGTCGTCGACGTGGGCGTGCCCCGACGACGGCGGCATGAACATGTTCCACAGGCCCGCGGCCTTGGCCTTGGCCTTCAGCTCTGCGACGACGGGCAGGACTTTCCAGCGCTCGCCCTCGGCCTGTTGCGCCGCATAGGTCGGGATGGCCGGATAGACGTATTCGTCCATGAAGGCCGAGACGCTGGCGATCAGTTGCTTCTGGCGGGGAGAATATTCGAAATCCATTGTCGCGCCCTTTTTTCAAACAATTGTTTGAAGCCTTCTCGCATGGTCCGGCGAAGGGAGCAAGACGGCCTCGACGCTGGAGGCGGTTCGGGTGTAGGCCCCGACCATGGTTCGTTCGGCGCCGAGACCGCGATGCTGACGCCGCTGGCCGCGGGCTTCCTGCTCTTCACGGCGTTCGTCACCGCCACCCTCTCGGGCGTTTTCGGGATGGCCGGCGGCCTGGTGCTGATGGGCGCCCTGGCCCTGGTGCTGCCGGTGTCGGCGACCTTCGTGACCCACGGGCTGCTGCAGCTGACGGCCAACGGCTGGCGCGCGGTCCTGCACCGCCGTCACGTCCGGTGGCGGATCGTGGCCTGGTACGCCCTGGCCTCGCTGGCCGCCGGCCTCGTCGCCGCATGGCTGGCGATGACGCCGTCGAAGCCGGTGCTCTATCTGCTGATGGGGCTGACGCCGGGGCTGCTGTGGCTGCCGCAGCAGCGGCTGGCGCTGGACGCCGCCAAGCCCGGCCACGCGCTGGTCTCCGGTTTCCTGGTGACCACGCTGAACCTGACGGCGGGCGTCGCCGGGCCGCTGCTGGACATCTTCTTCGTGCGCACGGTCCTGACCCGGCACGCCATCGTGGCCACCAAGGCGGCGACCCAGGTGTTCAGCCACCTGGCCAAGATCGTGGTCTATGGCGCGCCGCTGCTGGCCGCCGACAGCCGCGGACTGCCCGCGCCCTGGCTGTTCGCCGCGGCCATCCCGCTGTCGATGGCGGGCACGGCGGCGGGGGGCAGGATCCTCGACCGCATGAGCGACGTGGACTTCAAGCGCTGGACCCGCTGGATCGTCACCGGCGTGGGCGCGATCTACCTGGTGCAGGCCGCCCGGCTCTTCCTCGCCAGGCCTTAGGCGGAAAAAAAGCCGCATCGGTGAGGATGCGGCTGGAGTCTTTTGGGAGGAAACGCCCAGGTTGGGCCAGCCTGAAATAGGCGCCCAAGGCCAAGGTTCAAGGCCCGCCCGCGCATGATCCTCATTTTTCTTGCGGTGGGACCGGCTTGCCGCGCCGGGCCCGGAAGAACCCCTGCAGCAGCGTAGCGCTGTCCTGCGCCAGGACCCCGCCGACGACGTCAGGCCGCCAATGGCAGGTCGGCTGCTCGAAGAATCTCGGGCCGCTGACCACGGCGCCGCCCTTCGCGTCCGTCGCGCCGAACACCAGCCGGCCGATCCGCGCATGGCTGATGGCCCCCGCGCACATGGCGCAAGGCTCGAGGGTCACCACCAGGGTGAGGCCGGTGAGACGGTAATTGCCGAGCTTGGCGGCGGCTGCGCGCAGGGCCAGGATCTCCGCGTGGGCGGTGGGATCGTGTGCGCCGATCGGTCCGTTGGCGGCCACGGCCACCACGTCGCCGGAGGCCGGATCGACGATCACCGCCCCCACGGGGGTCTCGCCGCGGTCAGCTGCGGCTTGCGCGGCTTCGAGCGCGATGCGCATGGTGCGATAATCATGATCCACGATCCCCAACGAAGCCATGGACCGCGTCCCGGTCAAGCCTCCGGCGTCGCATCCGACGGCGAACGCGTCGCCAAGGCGCTGGCCCGGGCCGGCGTCGCCTCGCGACGCGAGGTCGAACGGCTGATCGAATCCGGCCGCGTGGCGCTCAACGGCGTGGTCCTGACCACCCCGGCCATCAAGGTGGGGCCGGCCGACATCCTGACCGTCGACGGCAAGGTGGTGAGCGACGCCGAGCCCGCGCGCCTGTTCCGCTATCACAAGCCCGTGGGCCTAGTGACGACCCACAAGGACCCGCAAGGGCGGCCGACCGTCTTCGCCTCGCTGCCGGCCGGCCTGCCGCGGCTGATCTCGGTGGGGCGGCTGGACCTGAATTCCGAAGGCCTGTTGCTGCTCACCAACGACGGCGGCCTGTCGCGGGCGCTGGAACTGCCCTCCACGGGCCTCATGCGCCGCTACCGCGCCCGGGCGCGCGGGCGCATCACCCAGGACAGGCTCGATGCGCTGAAGGACGGCATCACCGTCGAGGGCGTCCATTACGGCGCGATCGAAGCGACGCTGGACAAGGCCAAGGAAGGCCCCACCGGCGCCAACCTGTGGATCACCATCACGCTCGCCGAAGGCAAGAACCGTGAGGTCCGACGGGTGCTGGAAGCCGTCGGCCTGAAGGTGAACCGGCTGATGCGCCTGGCCTACGGCCCCTTCGCGCTGGGCACCCTGTTGCCGGGCGAGATCGAGGAGGTCGGCCCGCGCGTGATCCGCGAGCAGCTGGCCGACCACATCGACCCCGCCAACATGCCCAAGGGCGATCGCCCGCAGTTCACGAAGGCCGCCTCGGCCGGCCCGTCACGTGAGGCGGGCGAAGCCGTGCGTCGCGGCCGCGAGCAGCGCCGCCCGGAAGGCGCGTCCCGCGGCGCGCCGAAGGTCGAGCCGCCGGCGAAGCCGGTCTACAAGGCCGGCTGGGCCAAGCCGAAGCCGGCCAAGAACGCACCGCCCGCCGGCTCCCGCAAACCCACGCGTAAGGCTGCGCCCACGGTGCGTGACACGATCAACCCGCCGCGGTCGGAGAGGTCCTCGCGTCCGAGCGGCCCTTCTTCGCGTCCTGCTGGCGCCTCGCGTCCCAGCAAGCCCGGCGGTCCGAAGCGGCGGTCGTAGCCGTTTCGTGGGGATTGGGAGCGAGCGCCGCCAACAACTTCCCTCATCCCGGCGCAGGCCGGACCCAAGCTGACTCCTAGGACTGGCGACACCCTGGCCGGTCCCGCCGCGTCGTCTCTTCCTGCACCGCTCGATGGATCCCGGCCTTCGCCGGGATAAAGGGGAAGTGGAGACGCCGCGCTCTCAATCTTCCTCCTTGGCCTCCGCCAGCCGCAAGGCCAGCGTCCGCGTCCGGCGCGCCACGGTCAGCGCCGCGCCGAGGCCGATGACGACCAGGCCGATCACGACGGCCTCTCCATGCCAGCCCCATAGGGGCTCGATGGCGGCGACGACGCAGGTGATGGTCAGCGCGGCCATGCGGTGCGGCTTGGCCATGGGACCGGCGAAATCGGCGGGAAAGTCGAGGCCGCGCCCCAGTTCCCGCACATAGGCCGTCAATACCGCCAGCAGCGCCGCCAGCCATCCGAGCCAGGCGCCCATGCTCAGGCCCGAGGCGAAGGCGCAATAGCCGGCGCCCACCAGGAACAGGGCGTCGGCCACCCGGTCGGGCAGTTCGTTCCAGATCGGCCCGGCGGGGCTGCCGCGCCCATGCTCCACCGCCACCATGCCGTCCAGCAGGTTGCACAGCAGCCGCAGCTGGATGCAGGTCCCGGCCCCGATCAGGGCCAGCGCCCGGACGCCCGGCGTGCTGACGCCCGCGAACACGAAGAGCAGCGCGCCGAGTGCGGCGAACGCCATGCTGGCGGCGGAGACCTCGTCCGGCGTCACCCCCAGGCGCGCCACGACGGCGGCGAACCTCCGCGCCCAGCCGGTGTCGCGGCTTTTGAGCGGGCGGCGGTTCTCGGGCGTGGTCATGGGGCGGTCTCCCGCGGGCGGCCGCGGGCCAGCGCCGCCGTGTAGAGGATGGCGTAGAGCGTCGAGACCGACCAGGGCACGGCGACCGTCCTGGCGATCTCCGGCGTGCCGATCAGGCGATGGACGGCGATCAGCGCCGCCAGGATGACGCTGGCGGTGAGGAGGGGTGGAACGACGAAGGCCGTGGGCCCGGCGAAGCGCCCGACGATCGCCTCCAGCACCCGTTTGAGCACCAGCGTGATCACGCCGGAGATCACCCCCTGGACCAGGGCCGGGCGCCAGGCGGCGGCCAGGCCGTGGCCGGCGTTAGCCCACAGCGCCCAGCCGCCCATCGCCAGGAAGGCGAAGGCCACATGGACGGTGGTGGACCTGGCGAGGCGCTGCACCGTCCGAGCGTCGCCGCGCCCGCGCCCGTGGTCAAGCGCGCAACCTTGAACCGCCGGGCGGGGCAAGTCATGGTCGCGCCCAGGCAGCGGGGGCCGGCCATGGATCAGATCACGCATTTCTTCGCCGCCCAGCCGCCGGCCCTGCTCTGGGGCCTCGGCGGGGTCCTGGGCGTCCTGACGATCGCCGTGGCCGTCAGCGCCCTGGTGCCGATGCTGAAGCCCGGCGGCGACTTCACCAACCTGCGCCAGCGCATCGCCTCCTGGTGGGTGATGATCGCCCTGATCGCCGCCGCGCTGCTGGCCGGCTGGGAGGCGACGACGGCGTTGTTCGCCGTGATCTCCTTCATCGCGCTGCGGGAATTCCTGTCGCTCGCGCCGATCCGGCCGGAGGATCGGCCGATCGTGCTGTTCGCCTACCTGACCATCCCGATCAGCTATGGCTTCGTGGCGACCGGCGACTACGGATTCTACCTGGTCTTCGTGCCGGTCTACGCCTTCCTGTTCGTGCCCTTCCTGATGGCCTGCATCGGCCAGACGCGCAGCTATCTGACCACGGCGGCGACCTTCCACTGGGCCATCGTCACCTGCGTCTACAACATCGGTTTCGCCGCCTATCTGATGCAGACCCCGCGCAGCGAGCCGCTGCCGGCCGGGCCGGCGGGCATGGTGTTCTTCCTGCTGGTGGCCACCGAGGTCAACGACGTGGCCCAGTACTGCTGGGGCAAGACGCTCGGACGTCGCAAGATCATGCCCAAGGTCAGCCCCAACAAGACCTGGGAAGGCTTCCTGGGGGGCTGGGCGACGACAGCCGCCCTGGTCTGGTTCCTCGGGCCGTTCTTCCTGCCGATCTCGGGCCTCGGCCTGGCGACGCTGGCGGTCTTCCTGCCCATCGCGGGCTTCGCCGGCGACGTGACCATGAGCGCCATCAAGCGCGACATCGGGGTCAAGGACACCAGCCGCCTGATCCCCGGCCACGGCGGCCTGCTGGACCGCATCGACAGCCTGACCTTCACCGCCCCGCTCTTTTTCCACATCGTCGCCTTCTTCGGCATCGCGAGCTACTGATGGCCTGGTTCCGCCGCCTCGTCCTGACCGCCGTCGCCCGGCCGCTGGCCCGCATCTTCACCGGCGCCGACGTGGTGGGGCGCGAGCACCTGCCGCTGAAGGGGCCGGCGATCGTGGTGGCCAACCACGCCAGCCACGTCGACACCCTGCTGCTGCTGACCATCTTCCCGTCGCGGGCGTTGGAGCGGGTGCGCCCGGCCGCCGCCGCCGACTATTTCCTGAAGGACCCGCTGATCGGCTGGTTCTCGCGCAACATCATCGGCATCGTGCCAGTGGCCCGCGACAAGGTCGGCAAGGGCGAGGACGTGCTGGCCCCGGCGCGCGACGCCCTGGCCGCCGGCGACATCGTCATCGTCTTCCCCGAAGGCACGCGCGGCGACGGCGAGACCATGGCGCGGCTGAAGAGCGGCGTGGCCAAGCTGGCGGCCTCGTTCCCCGAGGCGCCGGTGACGCCGATCTGGCTGCAGGGCGCCGGCCGCGTGCTGCCCAAGGGCGCGCACCTGCCGGTGCCGATGAACTGCACGGTGCTGGTGGGCGAGGCCGTCCACTGGTCAGGCGACCGCGTTCAGTTCATGGATCAGCTTCGCGACCGCCTGGAGGCCCTGCACGCCCAGGCGCCGCCGCAACGCTGGGCCTGAGACGACGCCATGAGGATCATCGCCGGAGATTTCCGCGGCAAGACGCTGTTCGCGCCCGCGGGCGAGGCCACCCGCCCCACCTCCGACCGCGCCCGCCAGGCGGTGTTCAACATCCTGGAGCATGCGCCCTGGTCGCCGGGCCTGCGCGACCGGCGGGTGCTGGACCTGTTCGCCGGCTCGGGGGCGCTCGGCTTCGAGGCCCTGTCGCGCGGGGCGGCCTTCGCGCTGTTCGTGGAGACCGACGAGGCCGCCCGCGGCGCCATCCGCCAGAACATCGACGCCATGAGCCTGTTCGGCGTCACCCGCGTCCACCGCCGCGACGCCACCGACCTGGGCCAACGCCCCGGCGCGGACGGGCCGGCCTTCGACCTCGCCTTCCTGGATCCGCCCTATGGCCGGGGGCTGGGGGAGCTGGCGCTGGCGCGGCTGCGGGAGGGAAACTGGCTGACGCCGGACGCGGTGGTGATGCTGGAGCGCGGCGTCGCCGAGCCCCCCCTGGAGGCCCCCGGCTACGAGGCGCTGGACGCCCGCGACTATGGCGCGGCCCGCGTGCATTTCCTGAAGGTGGCCGCGCGGCGGGACGGGGCGTGCAAATGAGGCCTTGGGCCGCTTGCAAACGGGGCGCCCGTCTGCCATAAGCCGCCTCTCGAATTTTCGGGGCGGCCGGTGGCCCACCCCGAGGAGCGCGGGCGTAGCTCAGTGGTAGAGCACAACCTTGCCAAGGTTGGGGTCGAGAGTTCGAATCTCTTCGCCCGCTCCAAATTCCGCACATGAACAATGGACATCGCCGGCTTTTCAGCCGGGCGATGTTCGTTGTCGGGTCGAGGTCGGACGAGGCCGCAGGCTAAGCCCGCAACTGGCGGCCGGGACATGGGCGATCCCCCAGGCCCCCCGCCCCGGCCTGCGCGCCCTTTAGGGCGCGGGCCGCTTGATCTTCGGGCCGAGGTTGTCGATCACCGCGCGCGCGTCGAAGGCGCGGGGATTGTCGGCCGGCTTGGGGCCGTGGTGCATGATGATCTCGGCGACGGCCTCGAACTTTTCGACCGTGCGGATGTCCACCCGGTCGGCCCAGAAGGGGTCGCCCCAGAACGGGTCCCAGCCGCGCCAGCCGCCGAACGGCGCGCCGTAGTAGCGCCAGTAGGGCCGCCAGTACCCATACGAGGGGCCGTACCACGGGTGGTAGAAGGGATCGGGCTCCACATAGGTGCGCTGGTCGCGATTGGTTTCGCGATCGACGATCTCGAACCAGTCCGAACCCTGGTCGAGGGTCAGTTCGGCGGCGCGATAGAGCAGATAGCCTTCAACCGTCTCGCGGGACGTCAGGCTGTTGCCCTGGAAATTCACGCGCCAGCGATCGCCTTCGATGCGGGTCTCGGCGAACCCGCCCGACACGGACTGGCCCTTGATGTTGGGTTGATAGGGCGTCGGCGTCGCGCAGCCGGCCAGCCCGGCCGTCAGGGCGATGGCCACGGCGACGGCGGCAGTCTTGGTTTTCATGGGTCTTCAGGCCTCTGGAGCGTCCCTCGACGGACCTCTCACAGAGAACACTTGGTTATAATTGTGGTTGCCCGCAAGGCCCGGCTCAACGGTGAAACACCACAAGGACGGCCGGTCGCGCGCCTATGGCGTTCCTGAACAACGGCGCCATGATGAGCGTCCGATCCCAGGGGACGGCTATGCCTGCACCGACACGGCGCCAAGACCGGCCGCTCGCGCTCGTCACCGGCGCCTCGTCCGGCATCGGCGCGGCGTTCGCCCGCGCCCTGGCCGCGCAGGATCACGACCTGGCCCTGGTGGCGCGGCGCGCCGACCGGTTGGAGCAATTGTCGGGGGAGCTTTCGGCGGCTCATGGCGTCGAGGCCTTCGCGATCCCTTGCGACCTGTCGCTGCTGGGCGCGCACCAGACCGTGCTGGACGCCGTCGCCGCGCGGGGCCGCGAGGTCGCCATGCTGGTGAACAACGCCGGCTTCTCCATCGCCCAGAGCTTCGCCGCCACCCCCTGGCGCCAGCAGCAGGACTTCCTGATGACGGTGGTGGTCAACGCCTGCGGCCTGGCGCACGGGGTGCTGCCGGCCATGACGGCCCGCGGCGCGGGGAGGATCATCAATATCGCCTCGCTGGCGGGCTTCGCGCCCGGCGTGGCGGGCCACAGCCTCTATCCCGGCGCAAAGGGCCTGATGATCAAGTTCAGCCAGGCGCTGGACGCCGAATGCCGCGCCCAGGGGATCAAGGTGACCGCCGTCTGCCCCGGCTTCACCCAGACCGAGTTCGCCGCCGCCAACGGCACCGCCGCGGTGATGGACGAGGCGCCGCGCCGGCTGTTCCAGACCGCCGCGCAGGTGGCGGAGGCGGCGCTGGCGGCCAACGCCAGGGGCCAGGTGGTGGTGGTGCCCGGCTGGCACAACCTGGTGGCCGCGACCCTGCTGCAATACATGCCCCAGGGCCTGGTGCGGGCCGTGTTGATGAAGGGGTCGGCGAAGTATCACCTCGCCGCCGAGTAGGGACGAGCCCATGGCGACGCGCTTCGACATCGTGATCATCGGCTCCGGCGCGGGCGGGGCGACGCTGGCCCAGCGGCTGGCGCCCACGGGCAAGTCGATCCTGATCCTGGAGCGCGGCGAGCACCTGCCGCGCGAGGCCAAGAACTGGAGCCCCAGGTCGGTCTTCATCGAGCGGCGCTATCGCACCCAGGAGAAGTGGTACGACCGCAACGGCCACCCCTTCACGCCCAACACCCACTATTGGGTCGGGGGCAACACCAGCTTCTACGGCGCGGCCCTGATGCGCATGCGCAACCGGGACTTCACCGAGGTCAGGCACGGCGGCGGGATCTCGCCAGCCTGGCCGATCACCCTGGCCGACCTTGCGCCCTATTACGACGAGGCCGAACGGCTGTGGCAGGTCCACGGCGCACGCGGCGACGATCCGACCGAGAACGGCGACGAGCCGCCCTACGCCTACGCCGCCGTCCACCACGATCCCGGCGTGGCGGCCCTGAAGGGCCACTGGGAGACCCTGGGGTGGAAGCCGTTCTCCCTGCCGCTGGGCGTGAAGCTGGACCAGGCCCACCCGGTCACCTCCACCTGCATCAAGTGCCGGACCTGCGGCGGCTATCCCTGCCTGCTGAAGGCCAAGTCCGACGCCCGCTCCCTGGCCGTCGAGCCGCTGATGGACCTGCCCAACGTCACCCTGCTGACCGGCCGCAAGGCGCTGCGGCTGGAGACCGACCCCACGGGCAGGACCGTCACCGAGGTCGTCTGCCATTCGGAACAGGGCGAGGAGCGCTGGGGCGGGGATATCGTGGTGCTGGCGGCCGGCGCGGTGAACACCGCCGTCGTCCTGCTGGCCTCGGCCAACGCGGCCCATCCGAACGGCCTGGCCAACGGCTCGGATCAGGTGGGCCGCAACTACATGTTCCACAATTCGACGGCCATGGTCTCCCTGACCGCCCGACGCCAGGAGATCGCCTTCCCCAAGACCCTGGCGGTCAACGACTTCTACTGGGGCGATCCGCGCGGCGGCTACGACCTGCCGATGGGGCACATCCAGATGCTGGAATACATGTCCGGCCAGACCCTGGAAGGCCAGGTGGAGGACTGGTTGCCGCCGGCCCTGGTGCCCGACGCCCTGGCCGGGGCGGCGGCCGAGCGGATGATGTCGATGCTGGCGATCTCCGAGGACCTGCCCAGCCCCGACAACCGGGTGCGGGTCAATCCCGACGGGCGGATCTCGCTGGACTACACCTTCGCCAACCTGGAGGGCCACGAGCGGCTGGTGAAGACGCTGAAGGCGTCGCTGGACGGGTTCGTCGACCATGCGCACCCGATCTCGCAGCATCACTTCCAGCTGGATTCGCTGCTGCCGCTCTACGGCACGGCCCATCAGTGCGGGACGACACGCTTCGGCGCCGACCCGAAGAGTTCGGTGCTGGACCCGCTCTGCAAGGCCCACGAGCTGGACAACCTCTATGTGGTCGACACCAGCTTCTTCGTCTCGGCCAACGCGGTGAACCCGACCCTGACGACGGTGGCCAACGCCATACGGGTGGGCGACCACCTGATCGCGCGGCTGGGCGCGAAGCCGGCGGCGACGGACGCCCTGGCGCCCAGCAATTCAGGCGCGGCGCACCAGGCGGCCGAGGGCCTGAACTAGGCGCCGAGCGTCACCAGGGCGTAGATCGCCCGGCCCAAGGCGCCGAACAGCAGCACCATGACGGCCAGGCTCTGGATCAGGAAGCCGACGCCGCGTTTCTTCGGCTCGGCCACATAGGCCAAGGCGTAGACGACCCGCCCGACGATCCACAGCAGCCCCAGCGCGGCGGCGACCTGATCGTTCCAGTAGACCGCGAACAGCCAGAGCGGAATCAGGAAAAGCGGCAGCCATTCCAGCGTGTTGGCCTGGACGCGGATGTGACGCTCGAGGATCTGGTCGCCCACCATCGCCGGTGCGGCGATCCCGGACTTCTGTCGCGCCTTGGCGACCCGAAAGCCCATCCACAGATAGACCAGCAGCGCGACCAGGGTGACGATCGCCACCAGGCTATGGGGTTGTTGCATGACGTGGCCCTCCCTGAGGCGCAGGTTGGCACGAAGCCGGGCGGGAACCTAATCCCTACCACCGAACGTTGTTAGGGGACGTCCGTGGACGCGGAGACCCATCCATGCGTGTAGAGTCCGACGCCATTCGAGACATCGCCTACGATGAAGATCGCGCGAAACTGGTGGTGCAGTTCGCCGACGGTGATCGCTACGTCTATGTCGGCGTGCCGGGCGAGGTTCATCGCTCGTTCGTCGACGCCGACTCCAAGGGCCGATTCTTCGCCTACGAGATCCGCGACCAGTACCCGTACCACCGGCTGGAAAACTGACGGGTTACTCCTCGAGCCTTCACCCGCAAGGGGAGAAGGAGAACCGACCTAGCCGCGTTCCCAGATCAGGCCTTCATCCGCTTGTCGCGCTTGGCGGCCACGCGCAGGCGCAGGGCGTTGAGCTTGATGAAGCCGGCCGCGTCGCGGTGGTCGTAGGCGACCTTGCCTTCCTCGAAGGTGACGAGGTCCTGGTCGTAGAGCGAATAGGGGCTGCTGCGGCCGATGACGGTGACGTTGCCCTTGTAGAGCTTCACCCGCACCTGGCCGGTGACCATCTTCTGCGAATAGTCGATGGCCGCCTGCAGCATCTCGCGCTCCGGCGCGAACCAGAAGCCGTTGTAGATGAGGCTCGCGTAGCGCGGCATCAACTCGTCCTTGGTGTGCATCGAGCCGCGGTCGAGCGTGATGGATTCGATGCCGCGGTGGGCCGCCAGCAGGATCGTGCCGCCGGGGGTCTCGTAGACGCCGCGCGACTTCATGCCGACGTAGCGGTTTTCCACCAGGTCCAGGCGACCGACGCCGTTGTCGTGGCCCAGTTCGTTGAGCCTGGTGAGCAGGGCGGCCGGCGAGAGGCGCTGGCCGTCGATGGCGACCGGGTCGCCGCCTTCGAAGTCCATGGTGAAGACGGTCGGCTTGTCCGGCGCGTCCTCCGGCGAGATCGTGCGCATGTGAACGAACTCGGGCGCCTCGACGTCGGGGTCCTCCAGCACCTTGCCCTCGGAGGAGGAGTGCAGAAGGTTGGCGTCGACGCTGAACGGGCTCTCGCCGCGCTTGTCCTTGGAGATCGGGATCTGGTGCTTCTCGGCGAATTCGATCAACGCCTCGCGGCTCTTGAAGTCCCACTCGCGCCAGGGGGCGATGACCTGGATGTCGGGCTCCAGGGCGTAATAGCCGATCTCGAAGCGCACCTGGTCGTTGCCCTTGCCGGTGGCGCCGTGGCAGACGGCGTTGGCGCCGGTGGCCCGGGCGATCTCGATCTGCTTCTTGGCGATCAGCGGGCGGGCGATGGAGGTGCCCAGCAGGTACTGGCCCTCGTAGACCGTATTGGCGCGGAACATCGGGAAGACGTAGTCGCGGACGAACTCCTCGCGCAGGTCCTCGATGAAGATGTTCTCGGGCTTGATCCCCAGCAGCAGCGCCTTGTCGCGGGCCGGCGACAGTTCCTCGCCCTGGCCGAGGTCGGCGGTGAAGGTCACCACCTCGGCGTCGTACTCCGTCTGCAGCCACTTCAGGATGATCGAGGTGTCCAGGCCGCCGGAATAGGCGAGGACGACTTTCTTCTTGGCCATGAGCGGCGATCCTGAAAGCTGGGGACGGTGGTTCGCGGGCGTTTAAGGGCGCCAGGGGCCGCGGTTCAAGGCTTAAGCGCGCCTTCGACCAACAGAGTGCGCAAAGCGCCCCGCAACCACCCCAGGTGCAGGATGGCGGCGAGCCCCGCTGTCGCTGTTTTCAGGGCGAAGAAAATCAGCGGCCAGTAGGCGTCCTCGGCCGTCAGGCGGCCGCCCACGCTGAGCCCCAGGCCGATCAGCAGAGGAACCCCGAACATCACGCCGAACGCGACGTCGCGGGGCCATCGCCAGGCGCGGCGGCCGGTCATCGCCCAGGGCATGGGCAAGCGCACATCCTTGCCGACCTTCCACGACAGCTGGCGCAGGGTCACGCCGATGAAGGCCAGCGACAGGATCCAGAAGGCGTCGCCGAGGATGGTCAGCCAGTTCATGGCTACACCGTCACCTGGGTGCCCATCTCCACCACGCGGCCCGGCGGGATCTTGTAGAAGTCGGTGGGGTCGGTGGCGTTCTTCTTGAGGAAGATGAAGAGCTTGTCCTGCCACAGCGGCATGCCCGACTGGGCCGAGGCCACTACCGCCTGCCTTCCCAGGAAGAAGCTGGTGGCCATGATGTCGAACTTCAGGCCGAGCTTGCGGCACAGGCCCAGCGCCTTGGGGATGTTGGGGCTCTCCATGAAGCCGTAGGCGATGACCACCTTCTTGAAGTCGTCGTTCACCGGCTCGATGGTGATGCGATCGTCTTCCTTCACCCGCGGCGTCTCGGCGGTGAGGATGCTGAGGACGATGTTCTTCTCGTGCAGCACCTTGTTGTGCTTGAGGTTGTGCATCAGCGCCACGGGCGCCACCTCCGGCTGGGAGGTCAGGAAGATCGCCGTGCCGGGCACGCGGTGGGGGCTGCGGACCCGGAGGATCTCCGACAGCTCGGCGAGCGGGACGCTGTCGCGGCGGGTCTTTTCGGTGAGGATCTGGGCGCCGCGCGTCCAGGTCCACATGACCACCACCAGGGCCGCGCCGAGCGTCAGCGGCAGCCAGGCGCCGTGGAAGAACTTCAGGAGGTTGGAGGCGATGAACACCAGGTCCAGGAAGCCGAACACGCTGGCCGCCGCCGCGGCCTGCCACACCGGCCGCTTCCACATGTAGCGGACGATCACGAAGAACAGCAGGGTGTCGACGAACATCGCGCCGGTCACCGCGATGCCATAGGCTGAGGCCAGGTTCGACGAGGTGCGGAACATCGCCAGCAGCACCAGCACGCCGATCAGCAGGATGGTGTTGACCTGGGGCACATAGATCTGGCCGGCCTGGGTCTCGCTGGTCCGCCGGATGTCGATGCGGGGCAGCAGGCCCAGCTGCACCGCCTGCTGGGTCATGGAGAAGGCGCCGGTGATCACCGCCTGGCTGGCGATGACGGCCGCGGCCGTGGCCAGGATCAGCACCGGCCAGAAGACCACGTCCGGGATCATTTCGAAGAACGGGTTATGCCGCGCCGCCGGGTGGGCCAGCACGTTCGCGCCCTGGCCGAAATAGTTGATCAGCAGGCACGGCAGGCAGAGGAACAGCCATGCGGTGCGGATCGGCGCCTTCCCGAAATGCCCCATGTCGGCATAGAGCGCCTCGGCCCCGGTGACCGCCAGGAAGACGCTGCCCAGGATGATGAAGCCGAGCGCGCCGTTCTCCAGCAGGAAGCGCACGCCGTAGTGCGGCGACAGCCCGCGCAGGATCGAGGGCGCGTCGAAGATGTGGATGGCGCCCAGGGCCGCCAGGGTCAGGAACCACAGGGCGGTGATCGGGCCGAAGAACTTGGCGACGTTGGCGGTGCCGTGCGACTGCACCATGAAGAGGCCGATGAGGATGCCGGCCGAGGCCGGCAGGACGAAGGGCTCCAGCGCATGGCCAAGGCCCGGGGCGACCTTCAGGCCCTCCACGGCGCCCATCACCGAAACCGCCGGTGTGATGATCCCGTCGCCATAGAACAGCGCGGCCCCGATCATGCCGAGCGTCAGCACCCAGCCCGAACGCCGTCCGAGCGAGCGTTGCGCCAGGGCCATCAGCGCGAGCGTGCCGCCTTCGCCCTTGTTGTCGGCCTGCATCAGGAAGACGACGTACTTGATGGTGACGATGAGCAGCAGGGCCCAGGTGATCAGGGATACGACGCCCAGCACCGCCAGTTCGCCGCCGCCGCCGCCCTTGGCGTGGGCCAGGGCCTCCCGCATGGCGTAGAGGGGACTGGTGCCGATATCGCCGAAGACCACGCCCACGGCGCCGAGCGTCAACGCCCAGAAGCCTTCCTTGGGAGCGTGAGACGCATCCTTCGCCGCTTCACCTGCGGCGCCGGTAGGATTGCCCATCCATAGTCTCCGGGAACGGCGACAATGTTCCCTCGGGCGGCCCGATGCCGTCTGCGGCGGGCGCGATACACCCTTTCCAGGCCCCATACAATCGTCGTCGCGTCGCGGGGGGCCCACGCCGCAGGCGCCCGAGGCCCCGGCGCGTCTTGACGCGCGCGCGGCTTTCGCCACCTTCGGGCGCACGGATGTCGCCTCGGAAGGGCCCCCATGGATCGCAGATTGGCGCTGATCACCGGCGCGTCGGCCGGCATCGGATCGGCGTTCGCCAGGATGATGGCCAGCCACGGCTACGACGTCGCCCTCACCGCCCGCCGGGCCGAGCGGCTCGACAGCCTGGCCGACGAGATTCGCCTGCGCTACGGCGTCGAGACCCTGACGCTCGCCGCCGACCTGGCCGAGCCCGCGGCCCCGGGCCAGATCCTGGATCATCTCGCCACCCACGGCCGCTCGGTGGACGCCCTGATCAACAACGCAGGCTACGGCGTGCCGGGCGTCTATGCCGAGACACGCTGGGAAGACCAGCAGAAGGCCATCCAGGTGATGCTGACCGCGCCCTGCGAACTGGCCCACCGCCTCGCGCCCGGGATGGTCGAGCGCAGGTTCGGCCGCATCGTCAACGTCGCCTCGGTGGCCGGCCTGCTGCCGGGGGCGGCCGGCGCCACGCTCTATGGCGCCACCAAGAGCTTCCTGGTGCGGTTCTCGCAAAGCCTGCATCTGGAACTGCAGCAGACCGGCGTGCATGTCAGCGCCCTGTGCCCGGGCTTCACCTATTCGGAATTCCACGACGTCACCGGGGCCCGCGCCCTGGTCAGCCAGACGATCCCGGAGTGGATGTGGCTGGGCGCCGACGAGGTGGCCGCGGCCGGCTATGAGGCGATGGAGGCCAACCGTGTGGTCTGCGTGCCGGGCGCGCCCTACAAGACCATCACCGCCCTGGCCAAGGCGCTGCCTGACGAATGGATGCTGGCGCTGATGGCGACGCAAGGGTCGAAGTTCCGCGAACTCTGACGATGAACGGGAGGTGAGCCTGGCCGTTCAGGTCAGGCTCAAGGCGCGGCGTCCATAACGGCTCCAACGACGGGACATGCAGCCCCATCGATTAGGAGAACGTCATGAAGAAGTTTCTGTCCGCGACGGTGGCTCTGGCCCTTCTGGCCGGCGCGGGCGCTGCGAGCGCCCAGCCCAACGACCGCTACGACGGTCGCCACGACAACCGCCCCGCGGCAGCGCAGCGCCACGACAACGGCCGCGACCAGGCCCGCGACGGGCGCCACTTCGACAACGGCCGCTACCAGCGCCCGGCGGGCTACCAGCATCGGCAATGGCGCAGGGGCGACCGCCTGCCGTCCAGCTATCGCAGCGCGAACTACCGCGTCGACTATCACCGCTATGGCCTGCGCGCCCCGCCCCGCGGATACCAGTACGTCCGTGTCGACAACAATGTGGTGCTGACCGCCGTGGCCACCGGCGTCATCTCCTCCGTAATCGTGGACCTGTTCCGCAACTAGTCTACCCGCGGTCCCCGACGCGGTGGGCGCTCCCGGCCAAGCCGGGGGCGCCCGTCTCTATGGGCCGTGGCTCGGATAGGGCGTGGCGGCCTCCGGGCGGATCAGGCCGATGCCGGGGTCAGCGAGGCCGGCGATGATGAACTGCACCGCCATCGCGCAGAGGATCAGCCCCAGCACCCGGACGACGATGGTCATTCCGACCCTGCCCAGGATCCTGTTGATCACGGGGGTGGCCATGAAGGCCGCCACGATGGTCATCGACACCGCCGCGATGATCGCGACGCCGGCCGCCATGCCGGAGGGTCCGAAGGCCCTGGCCTGGCTGGCGTAGATCACCACGGTGGAGATCGCGCCGGGGCCGATCAGCAGCGGCATGGCGAAGGGCACCACCAGGCGCTCGAACCGGCGCCGGGCGAGCGCGAAGCTGCCGCCGGCCGTCTCCACGTCCTCGGCGGCCTGGGCGAAGCTCGCGGTGAAGTCGTCCCGCGCCATCTGCAGGCCGAGCAGGAGGAGGATGACGCCGCCGGCGATCCTGAACGCCGCCAGCGAAATGCCGAAGAAGGCCAGCAGCGACAGGCCGGTGAAGAAGAAGAACGCCAGGAAGCCCAGGGCGAAGACGGCGATGTAGGCCGCCAGCAACCCGCGCTCGCGCCAGCCGGCGCCCACCGTTGCGGCGGCGAACAGCGGCACGTTGCCGATCGGGTCGATCAGCGCGAACAGGGCGATGAAGAAGTTGACCGCGAAGTCGGCTTGGCTCATCCCCATCCCTTAGCCCAAATCACCGCCCGCGCCGACGCCTTCATGGCGCCGCTGCGCCTGCCCGGAGCCTCGCCATGGCCGCCGCCGACCCTCGCCTGATCGTGCCGCTCGATTTCCCCACCGCCGACGACGCCCGCGCAGCCGTCGCGGCGCTGGGCGACGCCGTCTCGTTCTACAAGGTCGGGCTGGAGTTGTTCGCCACCGACGGCATGGCGCTCGCCCGCGACCTGAAGGCCCAGGGCAAGCAGGTGTTCCTCGACTGGAAGCTGCACGACATCGGCGCCACGGTGCAGCGCGCCGCAACGGTCCTGGCCGGCGCCGGCGGCGACTTCCTCACCGTCCACGGCGAGCCGCAGGTGATGGAGGCGGCCGTGCGCGGGCGGGGGGCCTCCAGCCTCAAGATCCTGGCGGTCACCGTGCTCACCAGCCTCGGCGACGCCGATCTCATCGAGATGGGTTTCTCCGAAAGCGCGCCGGCCCTCGTCGAGCGCCGTATCCGCCAGGCGCTGGCCGCCGGCTGCGACGGCGTCATCGCCAGCCCGCAGGAGGCGGCCCTGGCCCGGGCCATCGGCGGCCCCGGGTTCCTGGTGGTGACGCCGGGCGTGCGGCCGGACTGGTCGGCGAAGAACGATCAGGCGCGGATCGCCACGCCCGCCCAGGCCCTGGCGGCCGGCGCGTCGCACATCGTCTGCGGTCGCCCGATCACCGCGGCGAAAGACCCGCGCGAGGCCGCGCTGCGCATCGTGGCCGAGATGGCCGGCTGACGCGTCAGGTCGGCGCCGGCGGCCTCGCAAGGTCGAACCACGCCGCGAGGTTTTCGGCGACATGGTCGGAGAGCGCGCCGCGGCGCTCCATCGCCCACTGCGCCAGCGCGCCCTGCCACTGGGCCACCACCAGGCGGGCGGCGACCGCCGCCGGGACCGACAGGGGCGGCATCCGCGCCTCCACCGCCTGGAGCAGCACGGCGAACCGTTCGCGCACAAGCGCGTTGAGCCGCGCATCCCCCGGGTCGCGCAACAGCAGCAGCTGATCTGCCAGGGCGTGATCGTCATCCTCGCCCGGCGTCATGCCCCAGAAGAGATCGATGACGGCCTCGGCGCCGATCGCGCGCGGCGCCGCGTCCAGGATGGCGGCGAAGCGGGCGTTGTCCTGGGCCACCGCGGCGACGATCAACCCCTGCTTGTCGCCGAACCGCTGGACGAGCGTCGCCGGCGCGAGGCCGGCCGCCAGCGCGACCTGGGCCAGGGTGAATCCGGCCGGCCCCTGTCGCACCATGACCCGCATGGCGGCCCGCAATACGGCTGCGTCGGTCCTGGTCTTAGGGCGGGGCATCGCCACCTCATTATAAATAGTCAATCATTTATAATGTGATTTCCTTGACAGCGGAAGGCCCCGGCGTCCACACGCGGCGTCTGACCACCAACTCACGGCTGGTCGCGGAAGGCCGCACCGAGATGCGGGCATGGCGGCGGCGGCGGCTTTAAACGGCCGCTCAGCTTGACTCCGCGGGACGTTCTCCCTACTTCCAGCGCGGCGTTGGCACTCGGGGTCCGCGACTGCTAACAGGCGCAGGGCCAGGCTGACGCCGTCGCATTTACAACCGTCTCGAACGGAGAAGAGAGAAAATGGCGTTTCGACCCCTGGGAGATCGCGTGCTCGTGAAGCGCGTGGAAGAAGAAGAGAAGACCAAGGGCGGGATCATCATTCCCGACACCGCCAAGGAAAAGCCGCAGGAAGGCGAAGTCATCTCGACGGGCCCCGGCGCGCGTGACGACAGCGGCAAGATCCAACCCCTGGACGTCAAGAAGGGCGACCGCATCCTGTTCGGCAAGTGGTCCGGCACGGAAGTGAAGCTCGACGGTCAGGAGCTCCTGATCATGAAAGAGAGCGACATCCTCGGCGTGCTCGAAGGCGCCTAAGCGCTCCCTCCCCCTATTTAGAGAAGAGAGAACATCATGGCTGCGAAAGACGTCTATTTCGCCTCCGACGCCCGCGACCGCATGTTGCGCGGCGTCAACACCCTGGCCAATGCGGTCAAGGTGACCCTCGGCCCCAAGGGCCGCAACGTCGTCATCGAGAAGTCCTTCGGCGCCCCGCGCTCCACCAAGGACGGCGTCTCGGTGGCCAAGGAAATCGAACTGAGCGATCGCTTCGAGAACCTCGGCGCCCAGCTGATCCGCGAAGTCGCCTCCAAGACCAATGACAAGGCCGGCGACGGCACCACCACCGCCACGGTCCTGGCCCAAGCCATCGTCGTCGAAGGCCTGAAGTCGGTCGCCGCCGGCATGAACCCGATGGATCTGAAGCGCGGCGTCGACAAGGCCGTGATCAAGGTCGTCGAGGAAATCAAGAACATCTCCCGCAAGGTCACGACCAATGCGGAAATCGCCCAGGTCGGCACGATCTCGGCGAACGGCGACAGCGATGTCGGCGAGATGATCGCCAAGGCGATGGACAAGGTCGGCAACGAAGGCGTCATCACGGTGGAAGAGGCCAAGAGCCTTGAGACCGAACTCGACGTCGTCGAAGGCATGCAGTTCGACCGCGGCTACCTCTCGGCCTACTTCATTACGAACGCCGAGAAGATGGAAGCCGAGCTCGAAGAGCCGATGATCCTCATCTTCGAAAAGAAGCTCTCCTCGCTGCAGCCCCTGCTCCCGGTTCTGGAAGCCGTGGTGCAATCGGGCCGTCCGCTGCTGATCATCGCAGAAGACGTCGAGGGCGAAGCGCTCGCCACCCTGGTGGTCAACAAGCTGCGCGGCGGTCTCCGCGTCGCGGCCGTCAAGGCGCCGGGCTTCGGCGATCGCCGCAAGGCGATGCTGGAAGACATCGCGATCCTGACCGGCGGCCAGCTGATCAGCGAAGACCTGGGCATCAAGCTCGAAGCCGTGACCATCGACATGCTGGGCAAGGCCAAGAAGGTCACGATCACCAAGGACAACACGACGATCGTCGACGGTTCGGGTGAAAAGGACGGCATCGAAGGCCGTATCTCGCAGATCAAGCGCCAGATCGAAGACACCACGTCGGACTACGACAAGGAAAAGCTGCAGGAACGTCTGGCCAAGCTGGCCGGCGGCGTTGCGGTGGTCCGCGTCGGCGGTTCGACCGAAGTCGAAGTGAAGGAAAAGAAGGACCGCGTCGACGACGCCCTCAACGCCACCCGCGCGGCCGTTGAAGAAGGCATCGTCCCCGGCGGCGGCGTCGCCCTGCTGAAGGCTTCCAAGATCCTGGACGGCCTCAAGGGCGACAACGACGACCAGGACGCCGGCATCGCCATCGTCCGTCGCGCCCTGCAGGCCCCGATCCGTCAGATCGCCGAAAACGCCGGCGTCGAAGGCTCGATCGTGGTCGGCAAGGTGATGGAAAACGCCTCGGCCACCTTCGGCTTCAACGCGCAGACCGAAGAGTATGTCGACATGGTCCAAGCCGGCGTCATCGACCCGGCGAAGGTCGTCCGCACGGCTCTGCAGGACGCGGCTTCGGTCGCCGGCCTGCTGATCACGACGGAAGCCGCGATCGTCGAAGCCCCCAAGAAGGGCGGCGGCGCAGGCGCCGGCGGCGGCATGCCTGGCGGCATGGGCGGCATGGGCGACATGGACTTCTAAGGTCCGACCCTACTTAGTAAGCGTAAGGACGAGGGCGGCGCCGCAAGGCGCCGCCCTTTTTCTTTGGGTGGAAACTCAGCGCTTGCCGTCCTTCAGGACCACCGCGCCGATCCAGCTGGTGACGCCCGTGACGATGGCCGCCAGCACGCCGGGGATGAGGCCGGCGACGTTGAAGCCGTTGATGAACACGGCCACCAGCCCGATCATCGCGGCGTTCACCACCAGCAGGAACAGGCCGAGCGTCAGGATGGTGAGCGGCAGGGTGAGGATGAACACCACCGGGCGCACCAGGGCGTTGACGACCCCCAGCAGCACGGCCGCGGCCATCAGGCTGGCGATGCTGCTCACCGACACGCCGGGCACGAACCTCGACGCCAGCCACAGCCCCAGGGCCGCGAAGAGGGCGCGCACTATGAATTTGGCCAGCATCGAAGCCTCCCTGCATTAAGCTTGAGCGGAGGTTGGCCCCAGCCGGGGCGCGAGGCAATCCCGCCGGGCCAGTCCGGTCAGCCGGCGACGGCGACCTCGACCTGCGGCACGGTCGCCGACAGCCGGCCGCCGATGCGGATCGGCTCCACCCGGCGCGCCAGGCCCGTCGCATCGTCGGTCTCCACGAACACGCCGCAGACCGTAGCCTCGCCCTCGGCGGGCTTGTAGCGGCCGCCGGAGATGCGCGTGGTGAAGCGGCGCAGCGGCTCTTCCTTCTGGTTGCCGATCACGCTGTCGTAGTCGGCGCAGGCGCCGGCGTCGGTCTGGTAGGCGGTGCCGCCGGTGAGGATCTGGCAGTCGGCGGTCGGCACATGGGTATGGGTGCCCACCACCAGGCTGGCCCGCCCGTCGCAGAAATGGCCCATGGCCATCTTTTCCGAGGTCGCCTCGGCGTGGATGTCGACGATCACCGCATCGACCGCCGCCCCCAGGGGGCAGGCTTCCAGTTCGCGGTCGACGGCGGCGAAGGGATCGTCGAGCGAATCCATGTGGACCCGGCCCAGCAGGTTGATCACCAGCACCTGGCGCCCGGAATCGGTCTGGAACACCTGGGCGCCGCGCCCCGGCGCCGCCGAAAAGGTCGAGTAGTTCAGCGGTCGGATCAGACGGGGTTCACGGACGATATAGGTCAGCGCCTCCTTCTGGTCCCAGGAGTGGTTGCCCAGCGTCAGGCAATCGGCGCCGGCCTCGAACAGCTCCCGCGCCGTGGCCTCGGTGATCCCGAAACCGGCGGCGGCGTTCTCGGCGTTGATCACCACGAACTCGAGCCCGAGGCGACGGCGTAGGCCCGACAAGTGGCGGCCCAGGCCCTCGCGACCCGAACGTCCCACCACATCCCCGAAGAAGGCAAAGCGCATGAAATCTTCCTATCGGAACTCGGTATAGCCGGTCTCGGTCATGACGCCATCCAGCCGTTGATCGTGAACTTCGGCCGGGACCTGATCAATTTCCTGCCCGGCATAGGCAAGGCCCAGGACGAAAACCCGCCCCGAGGCCCGAAGGTTCTCGATGGTGCGATCATAGGCGCCCGCCCCCTGCCCCAGCCGCCCGCCGCTGCGATCGAAGGCGAGCAGCGGGACAAGCAGCAGGTCGGGAACGGCCTCGGCCGCCCCGGGCGGCGGCGCGGGGACGCCATAGGCGTCGGCGACGAGGCGCGCGCCGGGCGACGGGGCGCGAAAGATCAGGGCGGCGTCGCGACGCTGGGCCGTCGGCAGGACAATCCTGCCTTCGCGTCCGGCCAGGGCCGCGGCGACCGGCCCGGGGTCCAGTTCGGCGCCCTGGGGATTATAGCTGCCCACCACCGAGGCCCTGAGCACCAGCGCGGGCGGCAGGAGCGCCGCCGCCGCCCGGGCCGCGCCCGGATGGGCCTTGGCCAGGGCGCGGCGCAAGGCGCGCATCCTGGCGCGTAGATCGGCCTTGTCCGCGGGCGACGTCATGGCCGCTGTATACAGGAATTGGGTGGCGGCGCCGCGAGAGCCGTGAAGGTGGTTAAATTCCCCTCGGACCTAGCAAGCTAGGTGGGCGCCATATGTCCAAGCCCACGGGCCTGGTCAGGGACAGCTCCCTTGGAGGTGAATTAAGGTCCCCGGGAATTTGGCCTTCGACGCGAGCCGCAGCAGACCCGCCGTCTTCAACGTAGTGCGCCGGGGCCCCGATCTCAAGCGATCCATAAAACCAGCCGCTACTCGGCCGCGATCTTCTCGATGCGTTGGGCGGCGTTTTCCAGGGCCTGAAGGGCCTTGGTCTCGATGCGGGCCTGTTCCGACTGCAGGCGCGCCAGCTCGCCCTGGAGGCCCAGCAGTCGCGAGCGCGCGTCGGTGAGTTCGTCGGCCAGCAGCAAGGCGCCCATGAGAAAGAGCCGCGTGTCGCCCAACTGGCCCATCTCCTGGGAGATCTGCCGCACCTGGGCGTCGAACACCTTGCCGAGCTCCATCAGGTGGCGTTCCTGGCCGTCCTCGCAGCCCACCACATAGGGCCGTCCGTTCACGTCGATGGTGATCTGAGCCATGTCGTCAGGCCTCCTGCGCCGGCGCCTGGCCGTTCAGCGCGCTGCGGATCTCCGCGATGGCGCGACCCAGCGCCGCAGACGCCGCGGCGCCGGCCTCCTCCAACTCGCGCTCGCGGGCGCGGGCGCTGTCCAGTTCGGCGGCGAGCTTGGAACGATCGTGGTCCAGCAGGCCGTCGGCGGCTGCGCCGGCCCGCGCCGCCCGGTCGGCCAGCCGATGCTCCAGTTGGGAAATCGCCCGCTCCAGCCGCTTGGCGGCCAGTTCCAAGGCGCTCTCGCCGTTCGGTTCTCGAACCATCGCGCGCTCCCGTGGTTGTCATTAGCCATTCTATAGACCGCGTGGGCGCCTGACCGGAAGCGCCACGTGCCGTGACGACGCCTGCTGCGGTTGCTTGACCCTCGCGCGCTCGCGTGCGACCCCGCCCGCCATTCCTTTAAGCTTTGTTACCGACTCGGTGATCCCCGCATGCCTGCCTCAATCCAGACCATGGCCAACGCCATCCGCGTGCTCTCGATGGACGCGGTCCACAAGGCCCGTTCGGGACACCAGGGCATGCCGCTGGGCATGGCCGACGTGGCGACCGTGCTGTGGACCAGGTTCCTGAAGTATGACGCGGCGAAACCCGACTGGGCCGATCGCGACCGCTTCGTGCTATCGGCGGGCCACGGCTCGATGCTGATCTACAGCCTGCTGCACCTGAGCGGCTTCCAGGCCGTGACCATGGACCAGATCCGCAACTTCCGGCAGCTGGGCTCCAACACCGCCGGCCATCCGGAATACGGGCATACGCCAGGCGTAGAGACCACCACCGGGCCGCTGGGCCAGGGCATCGCCACCGCCGTCGGCATGGCCATGGCCGAACGCCACCTGGCCGCCCGCTTCGGCGAGGACCTAGTGGATCACCGCACCTGGGTGGTGGCCGGCGACGGCTGCCTGATGGAGGGGATCAGCCACGAGGCCATCAGCCTGGCCGGGCGCTTCAAGCTCGACAAGCTGACGGTGCTGTTCGACGACAACAACACCACCATCGACGGCGAGGCGACCATCAGCGAGACCGGCGACCAGATGGCCCGCTTCAAGGCCGCCGGCTGGGCGGTGAAGGCCATCGACGGCCACGACTTCGGCAAGATCGCCGGCGCCCTGCGCTGGGCGACCCGCCAGAACAGGCCGACGATGATCGCCTGCCGCACCAAGATCTCGAAGGGCGCGGGCCGCAAGGAAGGCGACCCCCACAGCCACGGCTATGTGCTGTTCGACGACGAGATCGCCGACGCCCGCCAGGCCATGGGCTGGAGCCACGCGCCCTTCGTGGTGCCCGACGAGGTGGTGAAGCCCTGGCGCGCCGCCGGCCGCAAGGGCGGCAAGCCCCGCAAGAAGTGGGAAAAGAAGCTGGCCGCCTCGCCGCTGAAGGCCGAGTTCGAGCGCGCCATGGCCGGCGACCTGCCCGCCGCCGCCTTCGAACGCCTCGACGCCCATATCGCCCAGGCTGTGGAGACCAAGCCCGGCGCGGCGACCCGCAACCACTCCGGCTCGGCGCTGGAGCACCTGGTCCCGGCGATCCCGGAAATGGTGGGCGGCTCGGCCGACCTGACCGGCTCCAACAACACCATCGTCAAGGGCATGAAGGCCTTCGACCTGCCCGACTATGACGGCCGCTACGTCCACTACGGCGTGCGCGAGCACGGCATGGCCGCGGCGATGAACGGCATGGCCCTGCACGGGGGGGTGATCCCCTATTCCGGCACCTTCATGGTGTTCTCCGACTACAGCCGCCCGGCGATCCGGCTGGGGGCGCTGATGGGCGCCCGCGTGGTCCACGTGATGACCCACGACTCCATCGGCGTCGGCGAGGACGGCCCGACCCACCAGCCGGTGGAGCACCTGGCCGCCCTGCGCGCCATCCCGAACCTCAACGTCTATCGCCCGGCCGACGCGGTGGAAGCCGCCGAATGCTGGAAGCTGGCGCTGTCGACCAAGGCCACGCCCTCGATCATGGCCCTGTCGCGCCAGAAGGTCCCGGCCGCCCGCACCGAGCCGGCGAACGAGAACCTCTGCGCCAAGGGGGCCTATGAGCTGGCGCCGGCGACCGGGGAAGCCAAGGTGACGCTGTTCTCCACCGGCACCGAGGTCTCCGTCGCGCTCGCCGCCCGCGAAACCCTGCAGGCCGAGGGGATCGCCACCCGCGTCGTCTCCGTCCCCTGCTGGGAACTGTTCGACCAGCAGCCGGCCGCCTACCGCGACGGCGTGTTGGGCAAGGGCACGGCGCGGATCGCGGTGGAAGCCGCCCTGCGGATGGGCTGGGAGAAGTTCATCGGCGAGGACGGCGGTTTCGTCGGCATGACCGGCTTCGGCGCCAGCGCCCCGGCCGAGACGCTCTATGCGCACTTCGGCATCACCGCCGAAGCCGTCGTCGCCGCCGCCAAGGCCAAACTGGGATAAACACCATGCGTCTGGGCACGCCGCTCTCCCCCACCGCCGTCAAGGTGATGCTGCTGGGGTCGGGCGAACTGGGCAAGGAAGTGGCGATCGAACTGCAGCGGCTGGGCTGCGAGGTGATCGCCGTCGATCGCTACGAGAACGCGCCGGCCCAACAGGTCGCCCACCGCGCCCACGTGATCCCGATGACCGACGGCGCCCGGCTGCGCGCGCTGGTGGAGGCCGAGCGCCCGCACCTGATCGTGCCGGAGATCGAGGCGATCGCCACCGACGCGCTGGTGAAGATCGAGGCCGAGGGCCTGGCGACGGTGATCCCCACGGCGCGGGCCGCCCAGCTGACCATGAACCGCGAGGGGATCCGCAGGCTGGCGGCCGAGGAGTTGGGCCTGCCGACCTCGCCCTACGCCTTTGCTTCGTCCGAGGCCGAACTCGCCCAGGCCGCCCGCGACGTCACGGGCTTTCCCTGCTTCGTGAAGCCGGTGATGTCGTCGTCGGGCAAGGGGCAATCCTTCGTCGAGAACGCCGAGGCGATCGCCGCGGCCTGGCGCTACGCCCTGGAAGGCGGCCGGGTGGAGCAGACCCGCGTCATCGTCGAAGGCCGCGTCGACTTCGAGTTCGAGATCACCCTGCTGACCGTGCGCTCCAAGGCCGCCGACGGGACCGTCGCGACGTCCTTCTGCGCGCCCATCGGCCACCGCCAGGTCAAGGGCGACTATGTGGAAAGCTGGCAGCCCCAGCCAATGACGCCGACCGCCCTGGCCCGTGCGCAGGAGATCGGCGCCACGGTGACGAGCGCCTTGGGCGGCCAGGGCTTGTTCGGCGTCGAACTGTTCGTGCGCGGCGACGAGGTCTGGTTCTCCGAGGTCAGCCCACGCCCGCACGACACCGGCCTGGTGACGCTGGCGACCCAGCACCAGAGCGAGTTCGCCCTGCACGCCCGCGCCATCCTGGGACTGCCTGTGGATGTCTCCCTGCGCGAACCCGGCGCCAGCGCGGTGATCTATGGCGGGGTCGAGGCGCGCGGCGTGGCCTTCGAGGGCGTCGCCGAGGCCCTGGCCGTTCCGGGCGCGGATCTGCGCCTGTTCGGAAAACCGGAAGCCTTCGAACGCCGCCGCATGGGCGTGGCGCTCGTCAGGGACGCCGATGTGGGAGAAGCACGCGCGCGGGCGGCCAGGGCCGCAGCCTGCGTGAAGCCTGTGGAGGGCTAGAACCAGGCGGGCCCTCCGCGGCGGCCGGCCCTGACAGATCGCCGACCCCGGCCTGGATTCCGGCCTTCGCCGGAATGAGCGGCAGGGACAGGGCAAAACGCCGCCGGTTCGGCGCCACGCTTGCAGGCGGAGCGCGCACGAATCCCGACTTGACCTTGCGGGGGGTTGACTTCGGGTCTTCCGACCCGAAAAACGCCTCGCAAAACAACATCCCAGCCAAGCGCTGCCCTAAGGAGACCTCTCTATGACCGTCCGCGTCGCGATCAATGGCTTCGGCCGCATCGGCAGGCTTGTCCTGCGTTCGATCGTCGAGCATGCGCGTCGCGACATAGAAGTCGTCGCCATCAACGACCTCGGCCCCGTGGAGACCAACGCCCACCTGCTGCGCTACGACAGCGTGCACGGCCGCTTCCCCGGCATCGTGACGGTGGACGGCGACACCATCGACGTGGGCCTGGGCCCGATCAAGGTCACGGCCATCCGCAACCCGGCCGAGCTGCCGCACAAGGACCTCGGCGTCGACATCGCCCTGGAATGCACGGGCCTCTTCACCTCGAAGGAAAAGGCCTCGGCCCACCTGGAAGCCGGCGCCAAGCGCGTGCTGGTCTCCGCCCCGTGCGACAACGCCGACAAGACTATCGTCTATGGCGTGAACCACGAAACCCTCACCGCCGCCGACCTGGTGGTCTCCAACGCGTCGTGCACCACCAACTGCCTGGCGCCGATCGCCAAGGTGCTGCACGAGCTGGCCGGCATCGAGCGCGGCTACATGACCACGATCCACTCCTACACCGGCGACCAGCCGACGCTGGACACGATGCACAAGGACCTCTACCGCGCCCGCGCCGCGGCGATGTCCATGATCCCGACCTCCACCGGCGCCGCCAAGGCGCTCGGCCTGGTGATCCCGGAACTGAAGGGCAAGCTCGACGGCTCCTCGATCCGCGTGCCGACGCCGAACGTCTCGGTCGTGGACCTGACCTGGGTGCCCGGCCGCACCCTGACGGCGGCGGAGATCAACGAGGCCCTGAAGGCCGCGTCGGAAGGCGCGCTGAAGGGCGTGCTGGCGGTCACCAACGATCCGCTGGTCTCCATCGACTTCAACCACATCGCCGCCTCCTCCACGGCGGCCCTGGCCCAGACCCAGGTCATCGACGGCGGCCTCGGCCGCGTGCTGTCGTGGTATGACAACGAGTGGGGCTTCTCCACGCGGATGAGCGACACCGCGCTCGCCATGGCGAAGCTGTTCTAGGCCGACAGGGATGGCTTTCCGCACGCTCGACGACGCCGACCTCTCCGGGAAGCGCGCGCTGGTGCGCGTCGACTTCAACGTTCCCATGGCCGATGGCGCGGTCAGCGACGACACCCGCCTGCGCTCGGCCCTGCCGACCATCGAGAAGCTGCGCAAGGGCGGGGCCAAGGTGGTGCTGATGGCCCACTTCGACCGGCCGAAGGGCAAGCGGGTTCCCGCCATGACCCTGGCGCCGGTCGTGGCGCCGCTGGCCAAGCTGCTGGGGGCGCCCGTCGCCTTCGCCGACGATTGCGTCGGCCCGGCCGCCGCGGAGGCGGTCGGCGCGATGAAGCCCGGCGACGTGCTGTTGCTGGAGAACCTGCGGTTCCATCCGGGCGAGGAGGCCAATGATCCGGCCTTCGCCAAGGCCCTGGCCGAGAACGGCGACCTCTTCGTCAACGACGCCTTCTCCGCGGCCCACCGCGCCCACGCCTCCACCGAGGGCCTGGCCCGCGTGCTGCCGGCCTATGCGGGCGAAAGCATGCGCCGCGAGCTTGAGGCCCTGGACGCGGCCCTGGGGGCGCCCACGCGGCCGGTGCTGGGCATCGTGGGCGGGTCGAAGGTCTCCACCAAGCTCGACCTGCTGAACAACCTGGTGGCCAAGCTCGACCGCCTGGCCATCGGCGGCGGCATGGCCAACACCTTCCTGGCGGCGCAAGGCGTCGACGTCGGCGCCTCGCTCTGCGAGCACGACCTGGCCGACACCGCCCGCGAGATCATCGCAAGCGCCAAGGCGGCGGGCTGCGAGCTGCTGCTGCCCATCGACGTGGTGACGGCCCAGGAGGTCAAGCCGGGCGTCGAGGCCCATACCCGCGACCTCGACCAGATCCAGGCCGACGACCGCATCCTCGACGCCGGCCCCAAGACGCTCGCCAGGCTGATCGCGGCGATGGACGCCTCCAAGACCCTGATCTGGAACGGTCCGCTGGGGGTGTTCGAGGTTCCGCCTTTCGACAAGGCGACCCTCAGCGCGGCGCGCCATGCCGCAAAACTGGCCAAAAGCGGCGCCCTGGTGGCGGTGGCCGGCGGCGGTGATACGGTGGCGGCGCTGAATGTTGCAGGCTGCGGCGACGATTTCACCTTCGTCTCGACGGCCGGCGGCGCGTTTCTTGAATGGATGGAGGGCAAAACGCTGCCCGGCGTGGTGGCTTTGGCCAAATAGATGAAACTGGAAGGAATGCGACAATGGCCCGGATCACTCTGAGACAACTGCTCGATCACGCGGCTGAGCACGACTACGCGGTGCCCGCGTTCAACATCAACAATATGGAACAGGGCCTGGCGATCCTGGAGGCCGCCGACGCCATCAACGCGCCGGTGATCATCCAGGCCAGCCGTGGGGCGCGAGCCTACGCCAACGACCTGATCCTCAAGCACCTGATCGACGGGCTGGTGGAAATCTATCCGCACATTCCGATCTGCATGCACCAGGACCACGGCAACAGCGAACCCACCTGCGCCACGGCGATCCAGCACGGCTTCACCTCGGTGATGATGGACGGCTCGCTGAAGGCCGACGGCAAGACGCCCGCCGACTACGACTACAACGTCGGCGTCACCCGCCGCGTGGTGGACATGGCCCACTGGATCGGCGTCAGCGTCGAGGGCGAGATCGGCGTGCTGGGCTCGCTCGAGACCGGCATGGGCGAAAAGGAAGACGGCCACGGCTTCGAAGGCAAGCTTGGCCACGACCAGCTGCTGACCGACCCCGACCAGGCCGTCGAGTTCGTGAAGGCCACCGAGGTCGACGCGCTGGCCATCGCCATGGGCACCAGCCACGGCGCCTACAAGTTCACCCGCAAGCCCAGCGGCGACATCCTGGCGATGAACGTCATCGAGGAAGTCCATCGTCGCCTGCCCAACACCCACCTGGTGATGCACGGTTCGTCGTCGGTGCCGCAGGAACTGCAGGACATCCTGAACAAGTACGGCGGCGAGATGCCCCAGACCTGGGGCGTGCCGGTCTCGGAAATCCAGCGCGGCATCAAGAACGGCGTGCGCAAGATCAACGTCGACACCGACAACCGCATGGCCATGACCGGGGCGATCCGGAAGGTGTTCGCCGAGAACCGCGAGGAATTCGACCCGCGCAAGTATCTCGGCCCCGCCAAGGACGCCATGCGCGCCATCTGCCGTCAACGCTTCGAGGAATTCGGCGCCGCCGGCTGGGCCGACAAGATCAAGCCGCTGCCGATGTCGGCCATGGCCAAGCGCTATGCGTCGGGAGAACTGGCGCCGAAGATCGGCATCACCCGCCAGGCCGCGGAGTAGTCGCGCCTCTTTCCTCTCCCCGCCTTCGGGGAGAGGAAAGAGCGGGTTTCTACAGGAAATGAGACTGGGTGATCGTCATGGCCGGCCCGCCGGCCGGCCATTCTTGCGCCCCACCTTTTTGGAGTCTGTCTGGACAGGCGGGCCCAAGGATCCCCGGCGCGACCGGGCATGACGAACCCCTGGAAAATGAAGGACTTAGCCGTCCGCAGCCACGAGATTCATCCAGCACACGAAGAATGACGACATTCATGCAGGGCGCTGGTTGTAAACATGCGAATTAGCGGCTGATCCGCGCCTCGTATCGCGATTTCAAGGACTTAGTGGATCGTCGGCGGCGTGGGATTGCGCCGCCACAGATCGCCGGTCAGCACATTGGCGAAGCTGACCCAGCCCAGGTATGGCGCCACCAGATTGGCCGCCGGCGCATCGACCTGCCGCGCGCGCCAGCCGTAGGCGAGCGAGGTGCCGAGCGAGGCGACGGCCGTGGTGAGCCGCCCGCCGAGCCGGCGAGGCCCCAAGGCCATCCAGAGCGCGTTGAGCACCTGCACCGCGCCCCAAAGGGTGAGGGCCTGGGTGCGGGCCGCGCTCTTCGGCGCGTTCCAGATCCGCAAGCCTGAAACGGTCAGCGCCAGGAACAGCGGCGGCCAGATGACGGCGAAGGCGCCGGGCGGCCGCTCTAAAGGCGAGGGCTTCAGGGCGTCGCCGTCGGCCTTGACCTCGACATTGTCCGGCGTGGGCGCGTTCACGCGGGCGATGATCGCCGAGGTGATCACGGCGCCGGCGGTCAGCGCCAGGCCGGTCATGATGTGGCGGGTCGATCGCCCGCCGCTGTTGGCGATATTGTCGACGGCGTTCCTGACCGACGAGACGTCCATGATCTGCTCCACGTGCGGCTGCGCTTGAAAAAACCGCCGCGGCGCGCCGTGGTTCCGTCAGGAGGGCGGGCCCAGTTCGCCCATGGCGCTTTGCAGATAGTTCTGCTCGCCCAGGGACTTCAGCAGCGAGACCTGGGTTTCCAGGAAGTCGACGTGCTCTTCGGTGTCATCGAGGATTTCGCGCAGGATCTGGCGCGAGACGAAGTCGCCGGCCGCCTCGCACTGGCGGATGCCGTCGACCAGGGTCACCCGGCCGCCGAGTTCCAGCTGCAGGTCCACCGCCAGCCCCTCGCCCACCGTCTCGCCGATCTTCAGCTTATGGAGGTCCTGAAGGTTGGGCAGGCCTTCGAGGAAGAAGATGCGCTTGATGAGCTTGTCGGCGTGCTTCATCTCGCCGATCGATTCGTCGTAGGTGATCTTGCCCAGCCGCGCGTAGCCCCAGTTCTCGTACATCCGGGCATGCAGGAAGTACTGGTTGATGGCGGTCAGTTCGTTGGTCAGGACTGCATTGAGCAGCCGGATAATCGCCACGTCGCCTTGCATCGCACATCTCCGAACCAACCGATCGGCGGCAGGGTCATGCACGCCCTCGCGCATGTCAAAGCCAATGTTTGCAAGTGATTTTGGCTCTCTTTCGCAGGTAGCCGGGCGCCTGCGATCGCGCGCTATTCGGCGGCGTAGCGAAGCAGTTCGGTCTGTTCGTTGAGCATCTCGCGCATGTCGCAGACGCAGCGGGCGCACTGGGGCGTGCTGCCGCAGGCCCGGAAGATCTCAGCCGGCCGCGAGGCGCCGGCGTCGATCGCCGCGCGCACCTGACGTTCCCTTATGCCATTGCAATTGCAGACGTACACGGGGGCCGGCTCCTGGGACCAATAGATAAATCTGTATCAGATGCGAACGCCTTTGCAACTCGTTTGCAACTGTGGCGCCAGTTTTTAGCGCGACCGTATGCCGCAGAGCAGTCGTGGGGCTTACAACGTCGCCGTGCGTTACGAGAGGGCGGCCTCTTCCAGGGGTGAGACCATGGACTTCGACGCCCTGCTGCTGTCGCGCCTGCAGTTCGCTTTCACGATCGCTTTCCACATCATCTTCCCGAGCTTCACGATCGGGTTGGCGAGCTACTTCGCCGTGCTCGAGGGGCTGTGGCTGGCCACCCGCAACGAGACCTTCAAGACCCTCTATCTGTTCTGGATCAAGATCTTTGCGCTCTCGTTCGGGATGGGCGTCGTCTCCGGCGTGGTCATGAGCTACGAGCTCGGAACCAATTGGAGCGTCTTCTCGGCCAAGGCCTCGCCGGTGATCGGGCCGCTGTTCGCCTTCGAGGTGCTGGCGGCCTTCTTCCTGGAGGCGAGCTTCCTGGGGGTCATGCTGTTCGGCTGGAAGAAGGTGGGGCCTCGCCTGCACTTCGCCGCCTCGGTGCTGGTGGCGTTCGGCACCCTGACCTCGGCCTTCTGGATCATCTCGGCCAACAGCTGGATGCAGCATCCCAGCGGGTTCGTCACCCTGGCCGACGGCAGCCTGCGGGCGGTGGACTGGTTCAAGGTGATCTTCTCGCCGACCTTCCCGGAGCGGCTGGCCCACATGGTGCTGGCGGCCTATCTCACCACCGCGCTGGTGGTGGCCGCAGCGTCGGCCTGGCGGTTGCTGAAGCGGCCGGAAGAGGCCGAATCCTGCATGGCGCTGCGCATGGCCATCGGCATGTGCGTGATCGTCGCGCCCCTGCAACTGCTGGTGGGCGACCTGTCGGGCAAGGAAGTCCTGCGCGTCCAGCCGGCGAAGCTGGCCGCCATTGAGGCCTTCTGGGAAACGCGCAGGGAACAGCCCTTCCACATCGCCGCCTGGCCCGACCGCAAGACCGAGGCCAACCGCTGGGAAATCTCCATCCCCAGGCTGGGCAGCCTGATCACCGCCGGTGATGCGCGGGCCGAGATCAAGGGCCTGAAAGCCTTCGCGCCGCAGGACCGCCCGCCGGTGGCCGTCGTCTTCTGGGCGTTCCGCGTGATGGTGGGGCTTGGCGTCGCGATGATCGGACTGGGCCTCTGGGGCGCCTGGCTCTGCTGGCGGCGCGCCGGGCCTGCGACCTCGCCCCTGTTCCTGAGGGCGGCGGTCGCCATGGGGCCGGCGGGGTTCGTCGCCGTCATCTGCGGCTGGATCGTCGCCGAGGTCGGTCGCCAGCCCTATGTGATCTACGGCGTCCTGCGCACCGCCGATGCGGTCTCGCCGGTGGCGGCGGGACCGGTCTCGGTCTCGCTGCTGGCCTTCATGGCGCTCTACGCCGTGGTGTTCAGCGTCGGCGGACTCTACATCCTGCGCCTGATCGCCGAAGGGCCCGTGGCCGGCGCCGCCGAGCCCGCGCCCGGCCTGCAGCGGGCGCCAGGGTCAGCCCTGGCCGCCGCGCCGCAGGAACCGGAGGAGGGCCGATGACGCTCGACCTGCCGCTCATCTGGGCCGGGCTGATCGCCACGGCCGTACTGCTCTACGTCCTGCTGGACGGCTTCGACCTGGGGGTCGGGATCCTCTTCCCCTTCGCCCGCTCGCCGGCCGACCGCGACGTGATGATGGATTCCATCGCCCCGGTCTGGGACGGCAACGAGACCTGGCTGGTGCTGGGCGGCGGCGGGTTGTTCGCAGCCTTCCCCTTCGCCTACGCCGCCCTGACGCCGGCGCTCTACATCCCGATCCTGCTGATGCTGATGGCGCTGATCCTGCGCGGGGTGGCGTTCGAGTTCCGCCTGAGGGGCCGCAGGCGCGGCAAGGCGTTCTGGACGGCGGCCTTCGCCGGCGGATCGCTGACGGCGGCCTTTGCGCAAGGCCTGGTGCTGGGCGGCTTCATCCAGGGCGTGCGCCTGCAGGACAGGGCCTTCGCCGGCGGCGCCTTCGACTGGCTGACGCCCTACAGCCTGCTGGTGGCGACGGGGCTGGCGGTGGGTTACGCCCTGCTGGGCGCGACCTGGCTGATCTGGCGCACGGCGGACGAGTTGCACGGTCACGCCCGTCGCTGGGCGCGGATCGCCGCGGTCGCCGTGGCGGGGCTGCTGGCCGCCGTCAGCGTCGCGACGCTGCTCGTGCATCCACGCGTGGCGCAGCGCTGGGGGTTCGCCGACGGGGCCTTCGACCTCGCACGGCTGGGTCCGCTGCTGGTCATTCCCGCCCTGGGCGCCGTGGGACTGGCGGTGCTGGCCTGGGGCCTTGCCCGCCGCTCGCACGCAGGGCCGTTCGTCGGCGCGGTGCTGGTCTTCCTGTCGGGCTACCTGGGGCTGGCCGTCGGCTTCTTCCCCAACATCGTTCCCTACGACATGAGCTTCCGCCAGGCGGCGTCGGCCGACAATGCGCTCGCCCTGATGCTGGGGGGCGTCGTCCTCCTGCTGCCGGCGATCCTGGCCTATACCGTCTGGGTCTACTGGGTGTTCCGCGGCAAGGTGGGCGCCGATGCCGGTTATCATTGAGCCGCCCGACCCGGACGCCCCGCGCGAGCCCCTGGCGCGCCGCCTGGCCTGGTTCTTCGGGCTGGCCCTGGGCGCGGCGCTCTGCACCGCCCTGGTGGCCTATGTCCTGAAAGCCCTGCTCCGCTAGAGCTTCCCCCCGACCCCGCCGGGGCGCTATGACCGCCCATGGCTCACATCTGCCGACTCTATCTGATCACGCCGCCGCGCCTGGAGGACCTGGCCGCCTTCGCGCGGACGCTGTCGCACGCGCTGGACGCCGGCGACGTCGCCGCCCTGCAGGTCCGCCTGAAGGATGCGCCCGACGACGTCATCGCCGCCGCCGTGGACGCGCTTTTCCCCATCGCCCAGGCGCGCGACGTGGCGCTGATCCTCAACGACCGCGCGGACCTCGCCGGAACGCTGGGCTGCGACGGGGTGCATCTGGGGCAGGAGGACATGACCTGCGCCCAGGCGCGCAAGCTGCTGGGCCCGAACGCCATGATCGGCGTCACCTGCCACGACAGCCGCCACCTGGCGATGGACGCCGCCGAGGCCGGGGCCGACTATGTCGCCTTCGGCGCCTTCTTCCCCACCACCACCAAGGATGCGCCGACCCGGGCGGAGCCGGAGATCCTCTCGATCTGGCAGGAGACCATGCAGACGCCTTGCGTCGCCATCGGCGGGATCACCGTCGACAACGCCAGGGGACTGGCCGCCGCCGGCGCCGACTTCGTGGCGGTCTCGGCCGGGATCTGGGGCCATCCGGACGGCCCGGCCGCCGCGGTGAAGGCGATCAACGCCCAGATCGCGCAGGGCGCGGCCGAGCGGCCATGACCCGTCGCCTTGCTTAAAGAGGACCGCACCACTAGGGTCCGCGCCGTTTTCCCGACCTCTTGCGAAAGTCCCGCGTGTCCACTCAGTCCGCACTTCTGAAAGTGATGTCCGACGCCGCCCGCAAGGCGGCTCGTGGCCTGAACCGCGACTTCGGCGAGGTGGGCGAACTCCAGGTCTCCCGCAAGGGCGCCGCCGATTTCGTCTCCGCCGCCGACCTCAAGGCCGAGCAGGTGCTGTTCGAGGCCCTGGCCAAGGCCCGCCCCGGCTACAGCTTCCACGGCGAGGAGCGCGGCCTGATCGAGGGTACGGACAAGACCCACACCTGGATCGTCGACCCGCTGGACGGCACCACCAACTTCATCCACGCCATCCCGCACTTCGCCATCAACATCGCCCTGCAGCGCGAAGGCGCGATCGTGGCGGCGGTGACCTACAACCCGGTGGCCAACGAGCTGTTCTGGGCCGAGAAGGGCAAGGGCTGCTTCGTCAACGACAAGCGCCTGCGGGTTTCGGCGCGCCAGCGGCTGGACGAGTCGGTCCTGGCCACCGGCATTCCCTTCCTGGGGCACGGCCAGCACGCGCGGTTCCTCAAGGAACTGCACCAGATCAGCCAGAAGGTCGCCGGCGTTCGCCGTTTCGGATCGGCCGCGCTGGACCTCGCCTATGTGGCGGCGGGCCGTTTCGACGGCTTCTGGGAACGCGACCTGAAGCCTTGGGACCTGGCGGCGGGCACGCTGCTGGTGACCGAGGCCGGCGGCACGGTGAGCGACGCCGAGGGGGGCCAGGACGTGCTGGGAACCGGCTCGGTATGCGCGGGCTCCAGCGACCTGCAGCCGCTGATCCTGGAACGTCTGCGCGCCGCGGCCTGAGGCCGCCGTTCCGACCGACATCACACCACTGCGGGAGACAGAACCATGCAAGCCAAGCGCCTAGGCAAAAGCGCGATCTGCGTATCCGACATCTGCATGGGCACCATGACCTTCGGCTCCATGGCCGACGAGGCGATGGCGCACCGCATCCTCGACAAGTCCTTCGACGGCGGGATCAACTTCTTCGACACCGCCGAGAACTATCCGGTGCCGCCCAGGGAGGATTGGGCCGGCGTCACCGAGGAGATCGTCGGGCGCTGGATGAAGACAAAGCGCCGCGACGCGCTGATCATCGCCACCAAGGTCTGCGGGCCGAGCCACGGCTGGCTCAAGGGATCGCAGCGGGCGGGGATGACGGCGCTGGACCGGCACAATGTGGTGCGCGCCATCGAGGCCAGCCTGAAGCGCCTGGGCACCGACTATGTCGATCTCTACCAGACCCACTGGCCCGATCACGGCGGCCGCTACGAAGAAGCGCTGCGCGCGCTGGACGACCTGATCGCCGACGGCAAGGTGCGGATGATCGGCTGCAGCAACGAGACAAGCTGGGGCCTGATGAAAAGCCTGGCGGTTTCGGACCGCGAGGGCTTGGCCCGTTACGACACCATCCAGAACAATTTCAGCCTCAACAACCGTCGCTTCGAGGATGAGCTGGCCCAGGTTTGCCGCCAGGAAGGGGTCAGCCTGATCCCCTTCTCGCCGCTCGCCGGCGGCGTGTTGTCGGGCAAGTACAATGGCGGCGCACAGCCCGAAGGGGCCCGGTTCACCAAGTACCTGACGATGGACGGCCGCCAGAACGCCATGGTGCGGCGCTTCGTCAACGACAAGAGCATCGCCTCGACCGAGCGGTTCGGCGCCATCGCGGCGCAGGCCGGCATGTCGCTGGTGACCATGGCCACGGCCTGGAGCAAGCAGCACGACTTCGTGGCCTCCACCATCGTGGGCGCGACGCACGAGGATCAGGTGGACGACATCCTGGCCGCCGCCGACGTGACGCTGAGCCCGGAGGTGATGGCCAGCATCGACGCGGTGTCGAAGGACATCCTCTATCCGATGGGGTGACGGAGGGGCGCGTCCTTGGATGGCGCCGGCCGCCAGCCTGGCGCTCGGACCTAGGCCGCGGCGTCGCCGAACTGCAGCGCCGCGAGCCGGGCATATAGCCCGCCCTTGGCCACCAGGGCGGCGTGGGCGCCCTCCTCCACGACCCGGCCCTGGTCGACGACCACGATCCGATCGGCCTTGAGCACGGTGGCCAGGCGGTGGGCGATCACCAGGGTGGTGCGGCCGATCATCGCCTCGTCCAGGGCGCGCTGGACCAGGCGTTCGTTCTCGGCGTCCAGCGCGCTGGTGGCTTCATCCAGCAACAGGATCGGCGCCTGGCGCACCAGGGCCCGTGCGATGGCCAGGCGCTGGCGCTGACCGCCCGAGAGGCTTCGGGCGCGTTCGCCCACCGGGGTGTCGAAGCCGGCCGGCAGCGCATCGATGAAGCCCTCGGCCTGGGCCGCGCGGGCCGCGGCGCGCACGGCGTCGAGGTCGGCGCCCTCGCGCCCGAAGCGGATGTTCTCCAACGCCGAGCCAGAGAACAGCGGCGAATCCTGGGCCACCAGCGCCATCTGGGCGCGCACCTGGGCGGGGTCGGCATCGCGGATATCGACGCCGTCCAGGGTCACCACGCCCCCTTGCGGATCATAGAAGCGCAGCAGCAGGCGGAAGACGGTGCTCTTGCCCGCGCCCGAAGGGCCGACCAGGGCCACGCGCTCGCCGGGCTTCACCTGCAGCGAGAAGCCGTTGAGGGCCGGCAGGTCGGGGCGGCCGGGATAGGCGAAGGTCACGTTGTCGAAAACGATCCCCCCGCGGGCCGGGGAGGGCAAGGCCTCGACCTGCGGCGGGGCGGCGATCGTCGGCTGGGCGTCCAGCAGATGGCCGACCCGCTCCATGGCGCCGGCGGCTTTCTGGACGTCGCCCCAGGTCTCGCCCAGCGCGCCCACCGCGCCGGCGGCCAGCACCGACAGCAGGGCGAACTGGAAGAGCGCGCCCCAGCTCATGTCGCCGCGCAGGCCCGCGTGGACCCCCAGCCAGAAGATCGCCACCACGCCGCCGAACACCAGCGAGATCACCATGGCGGTCATGATCGCGCGCGCGGTCATCCGACGCAGGGAGGTGTGGAACGCCTGGTCCACGGCGGCGCCGAAACGGCCCGCCGCGGCGCCTTCGCGGCCGAAGGCCTGGACGGTCTCGAGCGCGTCGAGGGTTTCGCCGGCCTGGCCGACCGCGCCGGCGAACTGGTCCTGCGCCATGGTCGTCAGGCGTCTCACGCGGCGGCCGAACAGGAAAAGCGGCGCCAGCACCAGCGGGAAGATCAGCAGGACGAGGCCCGTCAGGCTGGGGCTCACCACCACCAGCATGCCCATCGCCCCGATCAGGGTCAGCAGGTTGCGCAGCGCCACGGAGACCGAGGTGGAGAGCAGGTTCTCCACGATCTGGATGTCGGTGGTCAGGCGCGACAGCACCTCGCCGGTGGGGGTCTTCAGGAAGAACGAGGGGTCGAGCGTCAGGATATGGGCGTAGGCGTCCTTGCGCAGGTCGGCCACCACCCGCTCGCCCAGCTTCGTGACGAAGAAATAGCGAAGCGCCGAGGAGGCCGCGAGCGCCAGGGCCACCGCCCCCAGCAGCAGGAACCAGCGATCGACCTCGATCTGGGCATGGGCGGTGGCGGCGTGGGCCAGAGCGGCGCCGGTCATATGGTCGACCAGCAGGCGCAAAGCCCCCGAGAGCCCGAGCGTCGCCGCCGTCGAGGTCAGCAGGAACACCACCGACGCCGCGGCGTCGGCGGCATGGCGGCGCGCGAACGGCAGCAGCCGGCCGAGCGTCCGGACGTCGCGGCTTTTCTCCCGCTTGCCGCCGGCTTCGGCCAGGTTTTGCATCAGTTCCGCACCAACGCTGGGTCGGCCGTGGACGAGAGCTTTAGCCGCCACGTCGTTCATACGCTCTCACGCCCTTGCTTTTCCGCCGATAGTTCCTGTATACGCGCGGCTTCTTTCGAGCGCCCGCCCCGCTGGGGAACTCCTGGGCGCTCCTTTACGTCAGGCGCCGGTTCGATGAAACAAGACATCCACCCCGACTATCATTTCATCTCGGTCGTGATGACCGACGGGACGACGTATCAGACCCGGTCGACCTACCAGAAGGAAGGCGCGACCCTGAACCTCGATATCGACCCCACCACGCACCCGGCGTGGACCGGCGGCAGCCAGCAGTTGCTCGACCGCGGCGGTCGCGTGTCGCGCTTCAACGCCAAGTTCGGCGCCTTCACGCGCAAGTAGGCGCGGGCCTCGGCCCTCGAGGATCGAAATCCGCCGCGGAGGCCTGCTTCCGCGGCGTTTCTGTGTTGGGGGATTCTTCTCAAGAACGTCGCCGGGCATGTCCCGGCGACCCATGACCGCTGCGGCGCGACGACGTCCATCGGCGGCCTGCGCAGGCGGCCGCGACACGCACGGCCATGACGATCTGGGGAACGCGGCCTACCGCGGGGTGCTGAAGGCGCTCTTCAGGCGGTCGATCTGGGCCAGGACGGAATGCGGGGCGGCGGGAGCGTCGCCTTCGACGTACATGCGGCGATCCAGGTGGCGCACGCGCTCATAGAGACGTTCGGAGCGGTCGAGCAGCAGCAACAGCCCGGCAGGCAGGTCCTCGGCGATCTCGGTCTGCGCGCGGCAGACCTCCTCGGCGCCCATGCGATAGCGATCCTCGCAGGCCGATTCGGGCGGCATGTCGCCTTCACGCACCGCGCGCTGGACCAGCAGCCAGGAGGCCACCTGCATCAACCGCGTGGTCAGGCGCATGCTTTCGGCGGCGTAGGAGAGCGCGGCGTTGCGCGACAGGAGCTTGGATTCCTGGCGGCCGCCGCCGTCCAGGTAGGCGGCGGTCTCCTCGACCAGCTCCATGCCTTCCTGAAAAGTACGGTCGAACAGTTCCGAGGACGCGAAGTCCCGGATCACGTCCGCGCGCCAAGACGCCGCTGTCGCGTTTCCATCGATCATCAATGAACCGGTCTCTCACCCTAATGTCGACGAAACGAATCCGTCGCCAGTATCGACTGCAACCTGCGTGCCAATCGTAAACGCCGTCTTCATCGACGTTCGACAGTCACCTCGTCCGGGTATCGGGCGCTGCCGGCCTTTGCGGCGGCCCTGCGCCACGTTATCCAACCGCGGACCTGAACCAAGCGCAGTATAGGGGGATCGAGCCGATGAGCCTAGACGCCGCGACCATGACGGCGATCACAGTGGACGGCGGCAAGGGCCCCGCCGAGGCGCTGATCCCCGTCCGGACTTCCCGACCCGCGCCCGGCCCCGGCCAGATCCTGATCCGGGTCGCAGCCGCAGGGGTCAACCGGCCCGACGTCGTGCAACGCGAGGGCCTGTACCCGCCGCCGCCGGGCGCGCCAGACACCCTGGGCCTGGAGATTTCCGGCCACGTGGTGGGCGCGGGCGGGCGTTGGTCGGACGGCGACGCCGTCTGCGCCCTGCTGGGCGGCGGCGGTTATGCGCAATACGCCGTCTGCGACGCGCGGCATGCCTTGCCGGTCCCGAAAGGGCTCGACCTGACCCAGGCCGCGGCCCTGCCCGAGACAGTCTTCACCGTCTACGCCAACATCTTCGAACACGGCGGCCTGAAGGCCGGCGAGACCCTCATGATCCACGGCGCGACGTCGGGGATCGGCACCATGGCGATCCAGATGGCCAAGGCCGCCGGCGCCAGGGTGATCGCCACCGCCCGCGGCGCCGACAAGGCCGCGCACGCGCGCGACCTGGGCGCCGACGTCGCCGTGAACGTCATGCAGGAGGACTTCGCCGAGGCGGCCAAGGCCGACGGCCGCTGCGACGTCATCCTCGACATGGTCGGGGGCGATTATTTCGCCAGGAACCTCGACGCCCTGAAGATCGGCGGCAGGCTGGTGCAGATCGCGTCCCAGGCCGGCGCCGTGGTGGAGCTGAACATCAACAAGCTGATGCAGAAGCGCGCGATGATCACCGGCTCGACCCTGCGTCCCCGCGACGCCGACGAAAAGGCGCGGCTGGCCCAGGCCGTCGAAAAGAACGTCTGGCCGTGGATCGAGGCCGGCCTGGTGCGGCCGCTGATCGACCATGCCTTCCCGCTGGAGCAGGCCGCGGAGGCCCACGCCTACCTCGAAGCCGGCGCCCACGTCGGAAAGGTTGTCCTGCTGGTGGAGGCCTAAGGCCGCGGCTGCTCCGGAGCCGCCAGCAGCACCTCGATGGCCACGCCGGCGGACCGCAGGCGCAGGATGTCGGCGGCCGGCGGCAGGCCGGTGATCAGGCGGACCACGCGCAGGCCCTGGCCGGCGAGCGCGCTCAGCCGCTCGGCGGAGGCTTCTTCGGGGGCCAGGCGTTCGGCGTCGCGGCGCGCCATGGCCAGGATGGCGGGATCGGCGTCGGGGTCAGGGGCCAGAATGTCGGCGCAGGCCAGGGCGCGGCTGGCGCGCAGGGTCAAGAGGTCGGCAGGCCCGCGCCCGGCGACGAACTGCACGCCGCCCTGAGCCTGGGGCCCCTTGGCCAGGGCTTCGCGGAAAAGGCGCGCGGCGGCCTCCATGTCGCCGGCCATGGCGGCGGCGGCGGCGTCGCCGGAGAGCGCGTTGCGCAGGAACGCGCGGCGCTGGTGAAGTTCGGGCAAGGCCTCGCGAACCTCGGCCTGGAACCGGCGGAACAGGGCCGCCACGCGGCCGGAGCCTTCGGGCACACGGGTCTCGATGTCGTTGCGCAGCATGGCCGCCAGCATGGGCGAGGCGCCCGCCGTGCCCACGGCGGCCACCACCTCGCCGCGATCGATCACCGAGGGCGTGGTGAAGTCGCAGAGCGCCGGGCGATCGACGACATTGACCGGGGCGTGCGCGGCGCGCGCGGCGTTGGCCGCGGCCTGGGCGAAGAGATCGTCGTCGCTGGCCACGAACACCAGCGCCGCACCGGCGTAGACGCCCGGCAGGAACGCCGCTGGGCCCTCGACCCGCACGACCGTGGCCGGCGAACCGGCGAACAGCCGCGCCTTGGCTTGCGCCGCCTCGCCGCTGCCGGCGATGACGACCTTGGCGCCCGCCAGGGGATAGAAGGCTGGGAATGCGTCCATGCTCTCCGACTTATCGACGATTTCGGCGCCCGTGCCGTTAATGGGCGCCGGCCTCATGCGACAAGCAAGAGCGCGGCCACCCTTGATGTGAACGGCAAGGCCATGGCGGTGAACGCCGCGCCCGACACGCCTCTCCTATGGGTCCTGCGAGATGAACTGGGGCTGACCGGAACCAAGTTCGGATGCGGCGTGGCCCAGTGCGGCGCCTGCACGGTGCTGGCCGACGGCCAGGCGATCCGCGCCTGCGTGACGCCCATCGACGGGCTGGCCGGAGTCAAGATTTCCACCATCGAGAGCTTGGGCGGGACCCATCCGCTGCAGACGGCCTGGGTGAAGCACGACGTGCCGCAATGCGGATACTGCCAGTCGGGCCAGATCAAGGACGCCGCCGGCGTCGCCACGACAGCGAAGGCCTGAGGCCATGACGATCCACGTCCCGAGGTCCGATCGCCAAGGCGCCACCCGCCGCGAGATCATGGTCAGCGCCACCGTCGTCGGCGGCGCGCTCGACATCGGCCCCTTCATCCGGATCGCGCCGGACGGGGCGGTGACGGTGATCTCCAAACATATCGAGTTCGGCCAGGGCAACCACGCCGGCCTCGCGGCCATCGTGGCCGAGGAGATGGACGCCGACTGGAACCGCGTGTCGGTCGAGCAGGCGCCGGCCAACGTCAAGCTCTATGCCAACACCACCTTCGGCTTCCAGGGCACCGGGGGGTCCTCGGCGATCGCCAACTCCTGGCCGCAGCTGCACAAGGCCGGCGCCGGCGCGCGCGCCATGTTCGTCCAGGCCGCCGCGACGAAGTGGAAGGCGCCGGCCGCCGAGATCACCGTCAAGGACAGCGTCGTCAGCCATGCGGCGTCACGCAAGAAGGCGACCTTCGCGCAACTGCTGCCGGACGCCGCCAAACAGACGCCCCCCGCCGATCCGCCGCTGAAGGACCCGAAAACCTTCACCCTGGTGGGCACCGACCGCGTCCGCCGCAAGGACGCCAAGGCCAAGTCCGAGGGGACCGCGCGCTTTACCCAGGACGTCCGCATGGACGGCATGCTGATCGCCATGGTCGCCCATCCGCCGCGGTTCGGGGCGACGGTGGCGAGCTTCGACGCCGCCGAGGCCCGCAAGGTCGCCGGCGTCGTCGACGGACAAGATGAAGTGGCTGGCTTTCGAGACCAGCGGCGACGCCTCTGCGGCCACCGGAAAGGGCGTCTTCGAGGCGACCTACGATTTCCCCTACCTCGCCCACGCATCGATGGAGCCGATGAACTGCGTGGCTCAGGTGGACGGCGCCAAGGCCAAGCTCACCTTCGGGTCGCAGATCCAGTCGCTCGACCAGATGAACACCGCCAAGATCATCGGCGGCGCCCCCGACCAGGTGGAGATCGAAACCCTGTTCGCCGGCGGCTCGTTCGGCCGGCGGGCGACCTACACCTCCGACTACGTTGCGGAATGCGTGCAGATCGCCCACAGGATCGGCAAGAACACGCCGGTCAAGCTGGTGTGGACCCGTGAGGACGACATGACCGGCGGCTACTTCCGGCCGCTGACGCACCACGCCGTGCGCGTCGCGGTCGACAAGGACGGCTATCCCAGCGCCTGGCGCCACCGGATCGTCAGCCAGTCGATCACAAAGGCCGCCTCCGCGGACAAGGGCGGCGTCGACAAAACCATCGTCGAAGGCGCCAAGGGATCGCCGTACCTGAAGGCGACGCCGGCGGTGGACGCCCAGATGATCGCGCCCGAAAGCCCGGTCACGGTCCTGTGGTGGCGATCGGTGGGGGCGACCCACACCGCCTTCGCCATGGAGCACACCATCGACCAGCTGGCGCGACGGGCGCGGAAGGACCCGGTGGAGTACCGCCGGGCGCTCTACCGGAAGGCAGGCGCCGAGCGGCATCTGGCGGCCCTGAACCTGGCTGTTGAAAAGTCCGGGTGGGGCAAGCCGGTCGCCGCAGGCTCGGCGCTGGGCGTCGCGGTGCACGAGAGCTTCAACTCGGTGGTCGCGCAGGTCGCCGAGGTGAAGCTGGTGGACGGCGTGCCCAGGGTCGGCCGCGTGGTGACGGCCATCGACTGCGGGATCGCGATCTCGCCGGACCAGGTCGCCGCCCAGATCGAAGGCGGAATCTGCTACGGCCTGTCGGCGGCGCTGTTCGGCCAGATCACCCTGAAGGACGGCGTGGTGGAACAGAGCAACTTCGACACCTATCGGGTGCTGCGCAATTCCGAAGCCCCGTTGGTGGAGACCCACGTCGTGGCGTCGGCGGCGGCGCCGACCGGCGTGGGCGAGCCGGGAACCCCGGTCATCGGGCCGGCCGTGGCCAATGCGCTGCTGTCCCTGACCGGCAAGCCGACCACCTCCCTGCCGTTCGTGAAGGCCTAGCGATTCAGGTCGCGGCGCTCGTCGACATCGAACAGCACGCCGTCGTCGGGCGCCTCCACCAAGGCCACCTGGTCGCCCAGGTGCGCCAGGACCGCGCGCGCGCCCTGGTCGCCGGAAAGCGCCAGCAGCCGGGGCACGAGGTCGCGGCCCAGCACCACGGGATGGCCTCTGCGCCCCTGGAACACCGGGGCGGCGGCCGGGGCGCGGCGTGCGGCGATGGCGAGCGGATCGAGCACGGCATGGGGCACGCGGGGCATGTCGCCCAGGAAGACGAAGACGCCCCCCGCATCCGCCGGCAAGGCGGCGGCGGCGGCGCTGAGCGAGGCGCCCATGCCGTCGGCGTGGTTCTCCGCATGGATGATGCGCAGGCGCTGGGTCTCGCCTTCGCGCATGGCGAAGGCCCGGGTCGCGGCGGCCACGCGGGGCGCGTCGGCGCCGATCACCACGATGACGCTGCGCACGGGCGCCGCGAAGGCCGCGGCCAGGGCGCCGTCCAGCAACAGGCCGCCGGCGAACGCCGCCGTCAGCTTGCCGCCGCCGAATCGACTGCCCGAGCCCGCCGCCAGGACGATGGCCTCGAAGGCCTGCGTCGACGCCCCCCCCTGTCGCCAAACCTACATCCTCTCTATGTTAAAGGCGTCATGACGCCTTACGACGACGCCGCGCCCTTTCAAACCACTCGCCGTCCGGCGCTGGTGGACGGCTTTGGGCGCACGGTGACCTATCTGCGGGTTTCCGTCACCGATCGCTGCGACCTGCGCTGCGTCTACTGCATGTCCGAGCACATGGTCTTCCTGCCCAAGGCGGAAGTCCTGACCCTGGAGGAGCTGGAGCGCATCGCCTCGGCCTTCGTGAACCTGGGTGTGCGCAAGCTGCGGATCACCGGCGGCGAACCCCTGGTCCGCAAGGGCCTGATAGGCTTGATGGAGAACCTGTCGCGCCATCTGCGCAGCGGGGCGCTGGACGAGATCACCCTGACCACCAACGGCACGCGCCTGGCGCAGTTCGCTGACGATCTGGCCCGCGTGGGCGTTCGGCGCATCAACGTCTCGCTCGACACCCTCAAGCCCGACCTCTTCAAGCGCCTGACGCGCGGCGGCGAGGTGGAAAAAGTGCTGGCTGGCATCGACGCGGCCCAGGCCGCGGGCCTAGCCGTGAAGATCAACGCCGTGGCGCTGAAGGACGACAACGCGGCGGAACTGCCGGCGCTGATCGCCTGGGCGCACGGCCGCGGCCTGGACGTGACCCTGATCGAGACCATGCCGCTGGGCGAGATCGACGCCGACCGCACCGACCAGTTCCTGTCGCTGGCCGACGTCCGCCGCGAGCTGGAAAGCTTCTGGACCCTGAAGGACCTGCCGCTGAACACCGGCGGGCCCGCCAGCTATGTCCGGGTCGCCGAGACCGGCGGGCGGCTGGGCTTCATCACCCCGCTCAGCCACAACTTCTGCGAAGCCTGCAACCGGGTGCGGCTGACCTGCACCGGCACGCTGCACACCTGCCTGGGGCGCGAGGACGCCAGCGACCTGCGCGCGGTGATCCGCGCCGGGGCCGACGACGCTGACCTCGAGCGCGCCGTCCGGCTGGCGGTCGACGCCAAGCCCGAGGGCCATGACTTCAGGATCGAGCGCGCCTCGGCCCCGGCGGTGGGGCGCCACATGTCGACCACGGGCGGCTGAGATGGCCAGGGTGCTGCTGTTTGGTCCGCTGCGTGACGTGGCGGGCTGGCGCGAACGGGAGGTGGCGTCCGCCGCCTCGCTGGCCGACCTGCGCGCGATCCTGGCCGCCGAGGACGACAGGCTGGGCCAGGCCCTGGCCGCGCCCGGCGTGCAGGTCGCCCTGGACCAGGCGATCGTGCGCGGCGACGCGATGCTGACGGCGCGGTCGGAGGTCGCCTTCCTCTCGCCGATGAGCGGCGGATGATCCGCCTGACCACCGCGCCCTTCGACCCCGGCGCCCTGCTCGGCGAGTTCTGCCGCGAGCGCGGCGAAACCGGCGCGGTGACCACCTTCACCGGCCTGGCGCGCGGCGAAAAGGGCGCGACCACCGTGCTCGAACTGGAAGCCTATCCAGGCTTCACCGAAGGCGAGATCGGCAGGTTCGCCCAGGCCGCCAAGGCGCGTTTCATCCTGGACGACGTGATGATCATGCATCGGGTCGGCCAGATCGCGCCGGGCGAAGCGATCGTCTTCGTCGCCACCGCCGCGGCCCACCGCCGGGCGGCCTTCGAAGCCTGCGACTACCTGATGGACTATCTGAAGAGCCGCGCGCCCTTCTGGAAGAAGGAGCACGGCCCAGCCGGCGCCCGCTGGATGGAGCCCCGCCCGCAGGATCATGTCGACATCGCCCGCTGGGACGCCCCGCGTCCGGAGGATGACGGGAAGGCCGGCGGCGCTTAGAAGAGAACCAACTAGGAGCCGCCCATGAACGCACCTGTACTGACGCCCGGCGGAGGCATCGACGCGGCGCGCGCCTTCAAACCCGTCCGCGTCGCCGTCCTGACCGTTTCAGACACCCGCGATGCGGAAAACGACACCTCCGGCGACGTGCTGGCCGCGCGCATCACCGGCGCCGGGCACAGCCTGGCGGGTCGCGCGATCGTCCGCGACGACGTGGCCGTCATCCGCGAGCAGGTCAGGGCCTGGGTGGCGTCGCATAGCATCGAGGCGATCGTCACCACCGGCGGCACCGGCCTCACCGGCCGCGACGTGACGCCCGAGGCGCTGGAACCCCTGTTCGACAAGAAGATCGACGGCTTCTCGGTGGTGTTCCATCTTGTCAGCTACCAGTCGGTGGGTCTCTCGACCCTGCAGTCCCGGGCGACGGCGGGGATCATCGACGGCGTCTTCGTCTTCTGCCTGCCCGGCTCCAACGGGGCGGTGAAGGACGGCTGGGACAAGGTCATCTCCGCGCAACTCGACAGCCGCCATGGCCCTTGCAACATGGTGGAGCTGATGCCGCGCCTGCTCGAACGATGAGCGGCCTGACCCACATCGACGCCAGCGGCCGCGCGCGGATGGTCGACGTTTCCGATAAGCCCGTCACGGCGCGGGAGGCGGTGGCCGGCGGCTTCGTGCGGATGTCGCCGGAAACCCTCAAGCTGGCGCTCTCGGCCGACGCCAAGAAGGGCGACGTGCGCGCCGTGGCCGAGATCGCCGGGATCATGGCGGCCAAGAAGACCTCCGAACTGATCCCGCTCTGCCATCCGCTGGCCCTTACCAAGGTCGAGGTGAAGGTCGAGCCTGCCGAGGACGGCCTGTCCGTCACCGCCCGCGTGCGGACCACGGGCCAGACAGGCGTGGAGATGGAGGCCCTGACCGCCGTTTCGGTGGCCTGCCTGACCATCTACGACATGCTGAAGGCCGCCGAGAAGGGCATGGTCATCGAGGCCATCGGCCTGCTGGAGAAGTCCGGCGGCGCCTCGGGCGACTGGCGCATCGCGTGAAGCTGCTGAGCGTCGAGGATGCGCGGGCCCGCATGCTGGCGGAGGTTGAGGCCCTGCCCGCCGAGCGGGTCGCCCTGGCCGACGCCGTCGGGCGGGTGCTGGCCGCCGACATAGCCGCCGCGCGCGACCAGCCGCCCTTCGACGTCTCGGCGATGGACGGGTGGGCGGTGCGCGCCGCCGACACCCCCGGGACCTTGCAGATCGTCGGCGAGAGCGCGGCGGGGCATGGCTTCGAGGGAACCCTTGCGCCGGGGCAGGCCGTGCGCATCTTCACCGGCGCGGCCGCGCCGCGCGGCGGCGACGCCGTGGTGATCCAGGAGAACGCCGATCGCCAGGGCGAGCAGGTCGCCGTGCCGCAGGCCCGCATGGGCGACAACCTGAGATCGGCGGGCGGGGACTTCCGCGCCGGCGACGGGCTGCTGTCCAAAGGCCTGCGGATCGATCCGTGGCGCCTGTCGCTGGCCGCCGCCGCCGGCTGCGCGGAGGTCGAGGTCTATCGTCGCCCGCGGGTCGCGGTGCTGTCGACCGGCGAGGAGATCGTGGACGCACCGGCCATACCGGGGCCGTTCCAGATCTACAATTCAGGCACGCCCACCCTGGCGGCGCTCATCGACGGCTGGGGCGGGCTGGCCTCCAGGTCCAAGCCGGTTCGCGACGATTTGCAGACGGTGATCGAAGCCCTGCGCGTCGCCGATGCCGACCTGATCGTGACGGTGGGGGGCGCTTCGGTGGGCGACCATGACCTGGTGCGCGCGGCGGGCGAGACTCTGGGCCTGTCGCTGAAGGTCGCCAGCGTGGCGGTGCGGCCAGGCAAGCCCACCTTCTTCGGGGTCCTGGCCGACGGTCGCCGGATGCTGGGCCTTCCGGGCAATCCGGCGTCGGCCCTGGTGTGCGCGGAGCTGTTCCTGAAGCCGCTGCTTCTCGCCTATCAGGGCGCCGAGCCGGGGCCGCAGATGATCGCCGCGAAGCTCACGACGCCCTTGCCGGCCAATGGGCCGCGCGAACACTGGATGCGGGCGGGCCTCGCCTTCGCCGATGGCGAGGTCCGCGTCACGCCCTACCGCGATCAGGATTCTTCGTTGGTGAGCATCTTCGCCCGCGCCGATGCGCTGGTGCGCCGCGCGCCGGGCGTGGCCGCGGCCGGCGTCGGCGACATCGTCGAACTGCTGGCCCTGCCGCGCGCATAGCGCTGGCGATCACCTCGCCGAACACCGGGATCGCGGCGGCATGGTCGGCTAGGTCGACCTCCACACATCCGCCGGAAAAAATAACCGGCCGTCAGATTTCCGGCGAACACCGTCTGGGTCCGGACCGGCCGGGACCCGCCGCGTCGACCGCCGTCAGGGTCGCCGGGGCGGTCGGATAACCTGCTGATCTGGCTTGAGAAAGAACAGGCCGCACGTCGTCGTGCCATGCCGAACAGGGGCCATTCTGGCAGGGGGTCGCGCAGGGGGCGGCTTAACTCCCCATAAAGGTTCCAGATACGGCTTCTTTAGGCATCTGCGCCAAGGTGCCCCCCCAATCGTCGTCATTAAAGCGTCCCCGCGTCCATGACCTCACTGCTGCACAAGCTCGGACTTGGCTCTGGCCAGTTCTCCCTCGATCAGGCGCCGAACGGCCGTGGCCGGTCGCGTGAGGCCGAGGCGCGTGACATCCTGTCGATCGCCGCCCGCGCCGGGCTTTCGGTGTTCGAGGTGACCGGCCATGGCGTCCAGGCCGAGGCCGCGCTGGGCCAGCTTCTGCCGCGCCCCAACCCGTTCCGTATTTCGCTGTCCACCATCCGTCCCGACCGTGGACCCGACGTCGTGGAGGCCGAAGTCCGCGCCAAGATGCTGCGCCTGGGCGTCGAGCAGGTGGAATCCATCCTGGCCCCGTCGGCGAGCGACCTGTTCGGCGCACCGGGCCTTGCGCTCTGGAACCGTCTCCAGGCGATGAAGGACGCTGGCCTGTGCCGCAAGATCGGCGTGTCGGTCTACGCCTCCGACGATCCCGTGGGCCTGGCCCGCCGCTTCAAGCCCGACATCGTCCAGGCCCCTGGCAGCCTGCTGGACCAGCGCCTGCTGGTGGACGGCACCCTGGCGGCCCTGGCCGACATGGGCGTCGAGGTCCATCTGCGCTCGATCTTCCTGAACGGCCTGCTGTTCCTGCCGCCCGACCGGGCGCCGACGCATCTGAAATCGGCCGCCAGCCGCATCTCGCGCGCCCGCCGGCTGATCGCCGAGGGCCGCAGCGATCCGCTGCAAGCCGCCCTGGGCTTCGCACTGTCCCGCCCCGAAGCGTCCGCCGTGCTGGTGGGCGTGGCCTCGGCCGCCGAGCTTTCGGCGGTCATCGCCGCGGCCTCGAGCCCGCCGCCGGACCTGGATTGGGACGAAATGGCCCTGGACGATCCAGCGGCCCTGGATCCGCACCAATGGGCGGCCGCCTAGGTCCGCCATACCTTGCCGCGCGGCTCCGCAAGAGGAGCCGTCGCAGATGATTCTCGCCATCCTTCAGGTTCGCATGACCTCGCCGCGCCTGCCCGGCAAGGCGATGGAACTGCTCTGCGGCGAACCGATGATCTGGCGTCAGATCGAACGCATCCGACAGGCGCGCTCGGTCGCCAAGGTGGTGGTGGCCACCAGCGCCGAGCCGTCGGACGACGTGCTGGCCAGCTTCCTGGTGGCGCGCGGCCAGACGGTGTTCCGCGGCGCGACCTCCAACCTCGCCCAGCGCTTCATGCGCTGCGTCGACGCCGCCGGCGCGGTGACCCACGTGGTGCGCCTGAAGGGCGATTCGCCCTTCGTCGATCCGGCCATCATCGACGAGACCGCCCGAACGGCCGCAGTCACCCGCAAGCCCTATGTTTCCAACCGGGTCCATCCCACCTATCCGCGCGGCCTGGAGGTGGAGATCGCCACGGTCGAGGCGCTCGCCTGCGCCGCCGCCGAGATGGACGCCCTGGCCGCCGCCGAAAGCTCGCCCATGGGCTGGCTGCGCGCCCAGCCGGAACGCTTCGCCCGGGCTCACGTGCGCTCGCGCCGCGACTGGTCGGGCCTGGACTGGCGGGTGAAGACGCCCGCAGACCTCGCCTTCGCACGCGGCGTCTATGACGCCCTGTATCCCGCCGATCCCCGGTTCGGCCTGGAGGACGTGCTGGACGTCCTCCAGGGCCGGCAGGATCTGGCGCGCTACGCCACCGCCTAGCGCCGCAGGCGCACGCCGACGTAGACGGCGCGCCCGGGTTCTCCGTAGCCCAACGTCTCCTGGTAGTGCTCGTCGGCCAGGTTCTCGATCCGGGCCGTGAAGCTGACGGACTCGTTCAGCGCATAGGCGCCGGCGAGGTCGGCGGTGACGAAGCTCTTGCGGGTGGCGAGGGAGAACCCGTTGCGGGCGGTATCGGTTTGGCTGGACTCGCCCCGCACCGTCAGGGCGCCCGACCACTGGTCCTGGGTCCAGAACAGCGCCGCCGAGCCGGAATGGTCGGGAACGCGCAGCAGGCTGGCGCCGGTGGTGCGGTCCACGGCGTCCATCACCGAATAGCCGACCTTCAGGCGCAGGCTGTCGGTGAGCTGCGCCTCGGCCTCGGCCTCGATCCCGGTGGACCGGGCGCGGGCGATGTTGACGTAGCGGCCGATCCCGTAGGAGATCTGGTCGTGCACCGACAGCCGATAGCCGGTGATCGCCGCGGAATAGCGACCGTCAGGCGCGGTCCAGCCCAGGCGCAGGTCGTAACCCTCGGCCTTCTCCGGCTTCAATCCGAACGCAGGGCCGGCCGGCGAGCAGAAGTCGCAGACGAGCTGGCTGATGGTGGGCGTCTTGAACCCCGTGCCGGCGCTGGCCGTCAGGGTGAAGCCGCCGCCCAGCACGCCCGCCGCGGAGATGCGCCCGGTGGCGTGGCCCTTGACCTTGTCGGGATCGTCGTAGCGCAGGCTGCCGGTCAGGGTCAGCCGATCGCCGACCCGCACCCGGCCGACGCCGAAGGCCGAGGTGGCGCTCAGGTCGATGGTGTCGCGGCCGTCGAGATCGGCGGACGTCTCCTCGCGCTCGGCCCCGACGATGAACGAGAACGGCGCATCGACGGCGCCATGTTCGGCGGTCCAGCGATAGACTTGGCGATCGGCGTCATAGGCATAGGGGAAGTCGGAGAACGCCTGCCGCTTGATGTCGTAGAGGCTGACGCTGAAGGTGTGGTCGAGCCCCAGCACGTTCTTCAGATGCGCCCGACCGAAGCCCGACCATTCCCGGCTGCGGTAGCGATCGGTGGTGTCGCCGAGCACGAAGCTCGGGAAGGGATAGCCGTCGGTGTCGGTGTCGGAGCGGGTATAGCGCGCCGCGCCGTCGAAGCTCAGGGTGTCGCTGGCGGCGACGCGGCCCTTCAGGCTGGCGGTGACGGTGGTGTAGCCGTCCTTCTCGGTGGCGCCGTCGCGCTTGTCGGCCTTGGAGATGCCGTCGGTGTCATAGCCCGCGACGGAGGCGCTGATGGCGTAGGCCTCGCGGTTGACGCCCGCGCCCACGTAGGTGCGGAAGGTGTTGAAGGCGCCGCCCTCGACGTTGGCCGCCAGGCCGTCGAGTTCGCGGGTGGTGACCGAGATCACCCCGCCGATGGCTTCCGATCCCCAGAGCGAACCCTGCGGGCCCGAGAGGATCTCCACCCGCTCGACGTCGGCGAGCTGGAGGTTGGCGGAGTCGAAGTTGCCCTGCGGCTGGGACGGGTCGTTCTGCGGCACCCCGTCGACCAGGACGAGGGTCTTGTCGGCGTTGGCGCCGCGGATGCTGATGTTGGACACACCGCCGAACGCGCCGCTGCGGCTGACGCCGACGCCGGGCACGGTGGAGAGGAGATCGGTGAGCAGGACCGACTGGCGGGCCTCGATCTCGGCGCGATCGATCACGCGGGCGCCGGTGATCTCGTCGAGCCGGGCCGGCAGGCGGGTGATCACCAGCTCATCGACCGTACTCACGGCCTCCGCCGCCTCGGCGGCGGCGCAGGAAAAGACGGCGAGCGCCGTCGTGGCGAGTAGAAGATTTCTCATGGCCAAGGGCCTTTCGGATTCCCGCCCGGCCCGAAGCCCTCGGACAGGCGTGCAGCGTCCTGATCGGTCCAAGGGCGGGACCGGGCTCAAGTCGCTGCAACAGAAGGCGGACCTTCGGCGCCGTAGGTCTTTTCCCGGACCCCGGACGAGCGACAAGGCGGCAGGTCTCCTGGCTTGCGGGTCATCGGGCCCAGGTCCTCGCCTTCCCAGGTTTCCCCAGTGGCGTCGCCCGGCAGGCGCCGGACGAAACGGACGAAGGCCCTAACCGCTCACAGTTGCGGGCACAGCCGGGGATTGGCTCGGAAGCGTCACCCCATTCCCTCTTGGCCCCCTAGGGGGACCGCCTTGGGGCGGCGTATGCCGGTGATCTGTGTTCAGAGCAAGCTCAGCTTGTTTCGTCGTCACCCTGGGTGAGCTCTGGCCCAAAAACTCAGCGGCGTCCTGATGGCGCTGCAGGCCCCGGCCGGCGGACCCCGTCGCCTGGTCCGCCAGCGCCTTGGCCGGCGTCATATATCTTCCCCGGCGAACCGGCCCTATATTCCTCCGCGGGCGAACCTCGGCCTGGCCGAAGATCATGGCGGGCCGAAAAGGTCCCTCCGGGCTTTTGTCTCAGATGGACTTGTGCCAAATCGCCCCCGAAAGCGGGCATGCGCGTCAGACGCATCGAATGGGAACGGAAACGATGAAGTATCAGTACGGCGATCAGGTCTCCATCGCCCTCGACGGGCGCCATGTGGCCATGGTCGAGATCGATGCGCCGCCGAACAATTTCGCCAGCGTCCCGCTGATGCGCAATCTCGCCGACGCCCTCGACGCCCTCGACGGCGAGAACGATTGCCGGGCCGTGGTGCTCACCGCGGCGGGGGGCGCCTTTTGCGCCGGCGCGGACCTCGCCAGCCCCGAGGGCCTGGTGGCCTCCGGCATGGACAGCGTCGCCGAACTCTATCAGGAAGCGACGCGGCTCTTTCGGGTGAAGAAGCCTATCGTCGCGGCCGTGCAGGGCGCGGCGGTGGGCGCCGGCCTCGGCCTCGCCCTGGTGGCCGATTTCCGGGTGGTGTCGCCCGAGGCGCGCTTCTCGGCCAATTTCGTCAAGCTCGGCTTCCATCCGGGCTTCGGCCTGACCCATACCCTGCCGCGCCTGATCGGCCAGCAGCGCGCCAACCTGATGTTCCTGACCGGGCGCCGGATAAAGGGCGACGAAGCGGTGGCCTGGGGCCTGGCCGACCAGCTCGCGCCGCTGCAGGATCTGCGCCGCAGCGCCCTGACCCTGGCCCGCGAGATCGCCGAGAACGCGCCGCTGGGCGTCGTCGCCACGCGCGCGACCGTGCGGGGGGACCTGGCCGACGCCGTCCGCGCCGCCGCCAGCGTGGAATATGAGCAGCAGTCCATCCTGCGGGTCACCGACGACTTCGCCGAGGGCGTCCGCGCCGTCGCTGAACGGCGGCCCGGCAACTTCGCCGGCCGCTGACGTCAGGCCAGCGCCTTGGCCTCCGCGGCCAGGGCGGTGATCTTGCCCCAGGCGCCGGCGCGCACCAGCTCGGGCGGCGCGACCCAACTGCCGCCCACGCAGACCACGTTGGATAGCGAGAGATAGTCCGCCGCATTGGCGAGGCTGACGCCGCCGGTGGGGCAGAACTTCGCCTCGGCGAACGGGCTGGCGAAGGCTTTCAGCGCCCCGATTCCGCCCACCACATTGGCCGGGAACAGCTTGAAGCGGCTGAACCCCATCTTGAAGCCGTACATCAACTCCGTGGCGGTCGCGATTCCCGGCAGCAGCGGGACGGGGCCGTCGGCGGCCTCGCCGTCGATCAGGCCGGGGCTGACGGCGAAGCGCGCGCCGGCCCTGGCGACCTGTTCTCGAGCTTGCGGGGTCGTGACGGTGCCGGCGCCGACCACCGCGCCCTCGATCTCGCCGGCCATCCGGCGGATGCATTCCAGCGCCACGGGCGTGCGCAGCGTGACCTCCAGGGCGCGCAGGCCGCCGGCCACCAGCGCGCGGCCCAACGGCACGGCGTCGTCCACCTCCTCGATGATCAGCACAGGGATCACCGGCGCCAGGCGCATGATGTCGTCGACCGTCATAGATGCAGGCTTTCCATCTGTTCGAGTTCGCGGGCCGCGCCGACCATGGCCGCGTAGGGGTGGGTGATCAGCGAGGTGGGGATGTCGCGGACATAGTCCGACAGCCGGCCCTTGTCCTCGAAGCGCGCGCGGAAGCCGCCGCCGTTCAGGCGATCGATCATCCGAGGCGCGATGCCGCCGCTGACATAGACGCCCCCGCGGGCTCCGAAGGCCAAGGCAAGGTCTCCGGCCACCCCGCCCAGGATGGCGCAGAACCGGTCGAGCGTGGCCGCGGCCAGGGGATCGCCCGCCTCGCCGGCGGCGAACACCGCCTTCTCGTCCTCCCACGGCGCAGGCGCGCCCTGGATCGCGGCCATGGCGCGGTAGAGTTCGAAGAGTCCTCGCCCGGAGAGCAGGCGCTCGATGGAAACGCGGCCATGGATGGCGCTCAACCGCCGCCAGACCTCCACCTCCAGTTCGTCGTAGGGCGCGAAGGCGGCGTGCCCGCCCTCGGTGGCCACCGTGATCTCGCCGCGCGGCGATCGCGCCAGCCCCGCCACCCCGAAGCCGGTGCCGGCGCCCAGCACCACGATGGGGGCGTTGTCGGCGCCCTTCAGGCGCGGCCCCAGCACGGTGAGATCGTCCCGCGAGAGGCGCGGCGCGGCCAGCGCCTGGGCGGCGAAGTCGTTGATCAGCGAAACGCTCTCGAACGAGAAGGCGGCCAACAGGTCCACCTCCGAAACCCGCCAGTGGAGGTTGGTGAACTCGATCTCGCCGTCCACCACCGGCCCGGCGACGGCGATCACCGCCAGCGGCGGATGACGCCCGCCGGCCGTGGTCTTGAGATAGTCGGCGATCACGGCGGCCAGGGACTCGTAGTCCTTGGCCGGGAAGGTGCGCGGATAGCGGATATGCCGGTGCTGATCGATCAGGGCGAAGCGGGCGTTGGTGCCGCCGATGTCGCCCACCAGGCCGATATACTGGGGTTTCACGCGGCGTCCTCGAACAGGGTGCAGGCGCCGGCTTCGGCGGGGCCGGCGGCCTTGCGCATCACGGCGAACATCTCCCGGCCATAGCCAGGGCCGGAGCGCCTGGGCGGCGACGGCGTGCGCGCCTTCAGGACGGCGGGATCGACCTTGATCTCCAGCGCGCCGGCGTGGGCGTCGATGCGGATGACGTCGCCGTCCTGCACATAGGCCAGCGGCCCTCCGTCGGCCGCCTCCGGCGTCACGTGGATGGCGGCCGGCACCTTGCCCGACGCGCCGGACATCCGCCCGTCGGTGACCAGGGCCACCTTGAACCCGCGATCCAGCAGGACCCCCAACGGCGGGGTCATGGCGTGGAGCTCCGGCATGCCGTTGGCCTTCGGCCCCTGGAACCGCACCACCGCCACGCAGTCCCTGTCGAGCTCGCCACGCTTGAAGGCGGCCAGCAGGTCGTCCTGGTCCTCGAACACCACCGCCGGCGCCTCGATGATCAGGTGCTGCTCCTTGACCGCCGAGGTCTTGATCACCGCCCGCCCCAGGCCGCCCTTCAGCAGCCGCAGGCCGCCCTCGGCCTGGAAGGGGTCGCTCACCGGCCGCAGCAGGTCGTGGTTGAGGGAGGCGGCCGTCCCGTCGCGCCAGACCAGCCGCTCGCCGTCCAGGAAAGGCTCCTGCTGGTAGCGGCGCAGGCCGGGGCCGGCGACGGTCATGACATCGTCGTGGGCGAGGCCCGCATCCAGCAGTTCGCGAATTATGTAAGCCATGCCGCCGGCCGCGTGGAAGGCGTTCACGTCCTCGCTGCCGTTGGGATAGACCCGCGCCAGCAGGGGCGTCACGCGGCTGAGGTCGTCGAAGTCCTGCCAGTTGATCAGCACCCCGGCCGCCCGCGCCATGGCCACCAGGTGCAGGGTGTGGTTGGTCGACCCGCCGGTGGCCAGCAGGCCCGCCAGCGCGTTGACGATGCTCTTCTCGTCCACCACCGCCGACATCGGGGTGTAGTCGTTCGTCCCCAGCGCGATCTGCACGGCGCGGCGCGGGGCCTCGGCCACCAGGGCGTCGCGCAGCGGCGTGTTGGGGCTGACGAAGGCCGAGCCCGGCAGGTGCAGGCCCATCATCTCCATCATCATCTGGTTGGAGTTGGCGGTGCCGTAGAAGGTGCAGGTGCCTGGCCCGTGGTAGGACTTCATCTCGGATTCGAGCAGTTCGTCGCGGGTCGCCTTTCCCTCGGCATAGAGGGCGCGGACGCGGGCCTTCTCGGCGTTGGAGAGTCCCGAGCTCATCGGCCCGCCGGGCACGAAAATCACCGGCAGGTGTCCGAAGGCCAGGGCCCCGATCGTCAGCCCGGGCACGATCTTGTCGCAGATGCCGAGCATCAGGGCCGCGTCGAAGGCGTCGTGGGTCAGGGCGACCGCCGTAGACATGGCGATGACGTCGCGGGAGAACAACGACAACTCCATGCCCGGCCTGCCTTGGGTGACCCCGTCGCACATGGCCGGGACGCCGCCGGCGTACTGCGCCGTGGCGCCGATCGCATCGGCGGCGGCCTTGATGATCGGCGGGAACCGCTCCAGCGGCTGGTGGGCCGACAGCATGTCGTTATAGGCCGAGACGATGGCGATGTTGGGGGCGGCGGGATCGCGCATCCTCTGCTTCTCGCCATCCGGCATGGCGGCGAAGGCGTGGGCCCAGTTGGCGCACGAGAGCTTGGCGCGGCCAGGCGAGGATTTGCGGGCCTCGTCCATGCGCCCCAGATAGTCGGCGCGGGCCTCGCGGCTGCGCTCGACGATGCGGCGCGTCACCTCGGCCGTGATCGGATGCATGGCAGTTTCCTCGTGCTACTGGCCGTGGCTCGGCGCCCACAGGACGCGAACCGGAACCCGGTCCTGGGCGAGAATCCCGCGCACCGGCAGATCGGCTCCCGCCGCGGCGCGCGCAACCACGTCGCGCTTAACCTCGCCGGCGATCAAGAGGAAGATCGCCCGGCTTTCCAACAACGCCTTCAGCGTCAGGGTGATCCGCGGCATGGGCGGCGACCCGACGCCGGCGGGCACGCCCATCGCGGCGGCCGGGCGCGACAGGTCCATGGCCGCCGGCAGGAACGCGGCGCCGGGCAGCAGGGAGGCGATGTGGCCGTCCTCGCCCATGCCCAGCATCACGACGTCGAAGGGCGCCAGGGCGGCGACGGCGGGATCGGCGGCGGCCGCGGCGAGGTCGGAGGTGGCGACATCCGACCAGAGCGGGACAAAGGCCGCCGCCGCCGGCGGCCCGGAGAACAGCCGTCGCTGCAGCAGACCGGCGTTGGAATCAGGCGAGGACGGGGGCACGAACCGTTCGTCGGAAAGCGTGACGCTCACGCGGCTCCAGTCCAGCTTGGCGGCCCGGAGACGATCGTAGACCGGACCTGGCGAGCGCCCGCCGGTGGCAACCAGCGTGGCCTTGCCGCGGGTTGCGATCGCCGCGCTCAAGGCCTCCGCCACGCCATCGGCCGCGGCCTGCGCAGCGGCGTCCGAGTCTGGGAACATTTCGAGCATTGTCTGCCTGCCTCCGGGACGCTCCGGCCATAGACCGCATCACGGCATTTGTGTGCGAATTTTTCGCCCGGGAAATGGAACTTTCCCCTCCGTGGCGTGCTGACGGGTCTGACGCGTCCCGACGCGACGTTTGGGGGCTTCAGGAAAGATCGCCGCATGAAAATCGCTCAGGTCGCCCCCCTCTACGAAGCGGTGCCCCCGCGTCTCTATGGCGGAACCGAGCGGGTCGTGGCGCATCTGACGGACGCCCTCGTCCACCTCGGTCATGAGGTGACGCTGTTCTCGAGCGCCGACGCCCAGACCAGCGCCACGCTGGTGGCGGTGCGCGATCAGGCCATCCGTCTGGATCCCGCGCCGTTGAAGTCGGACCTCGCCGCCCACATGACGCTGATGAGCCAGGTGCGACGCCGCGCGGCCCAGTTCGACATCATCCATTTCCATACCGACATCATCCACTTCCCGTTCTTCGACGACATGTCCAAGAAGACGGTGACCACCCTGCACGGGCGGCTCGACCTCCGGGATCTTCCGGAGGTCTATCGGCGCTGGCCGGAGTATCCGCTGGTGTCGATCAGCGACGCCCAGCGCCGGCCCCTGCCCTTCGCCAACTGGGTCGGGACGGTGCACCACGGCATGCCGGCGGCGGCCTATGAATTCCATCCGAAGGGCGAGGGTTACCTCGCGTTCCTTGGCCGCATCTCGCCGGAAAAGCGCCCCGACCGGGCCATCGCCATCGCCAAGCGCCTGGGGCGCCGGCTGAAGATCGCGGCGAAGGTCGACAGCGCCGACCGCCCATATTTCGATGAAAAGATCGAACCCCTGCTGCACGATCCGCTGATCGAATTCATCGGCGAGATCGGCGACCATCAGAAGTCGGATTTCATCGGCGGGGCCGACGCCCTGCTGTTCCCCATCGACTGGCCCGAACCCTTCGGCCTGGTGATGATCGAGGCCATGGCCTGCGGCGTGCCGGTGATCGCCTACGACTGGGGATCGGTCCCCGAGGTGGTGGAAGACGGCCTGACCGGCTTCATCGTGCGCAACGAAGACCAGGCGGTGAGGGCCGTGCGACTGGCCGAAAAGCTCAACCGTGCGGACATCCGGCGGCGCTTCGAAATCCGCTTCTCCGCCACGGCCATGGCGCAGCGCTATCTGGACATCTACGCTGAACTCGCCTGCGGCGACCCGCCAGGAATAGCTCTGGCGGTCAACGCCTGAGGTGGACGGCATGGACGATATCGCGCCGGCGCCGGGCTCCGCGGCGGATCTCGGCGAAACGGGCGAGCCGCGCGTCCCGCACCGGCTCTTCGCCCTCAAGGACAGGGACACCTTCGTGGTGGCCGACGCCTTTGGCGACATCATCGGCCAGGGCGACGGCCTGTTCCACAACGACACCCGCATCCTCTCGAAGTTCCGGCTGCTCTTGGGGTCGCGCTCGCCGAGCCTGCTGTCGGCGGCGGTGGGCCAGGACAATGTCTTCTTCACCTCCAACGGCGCCAACCAGGAACTGCCCTATCCCGGCGGTCCCGTGGGTCCGCCCGGCGTCCTGCATGTGGAGCGCAAGCGCTTCCTCTGGGACGAACGGCTCTACGAACGGATCGCCATCGTCAACTACAGCCGCGACGTGGTGATCGTGCCGCTGGCGCTCGAGTTCGACGCCGACTTCAAGGACATGTTCGAGGTGCGCGGCATGAAGCGCGCGCGCCGGGGTCTGGCCTATCCGCCGGCCACCGACGGCCGCAGCGTCAGGTTCCGCTACGACGGCCTCGACCAGATTCGGCGCGGCAGCGTCATCAGCTTCTCCGATCCGCCGGGACGCCTTTCGGGGCGGCGCGCCGAGTTCATGTACTCGCTGCAGCAGGAAGGCCGGCTGGAGCTCTACCTGGAGGTCGGCGCCCACAACGGCAGCATCCCGACCCGCGAGCGGTTCCGGGCCGCCGCCGCCCGCGCCCGCAACGACATGCGTTCCCGCCGTCGCCACGGCGCGCGGATCACCAGTTCCGGGCGGCTGTTCAACGAGTGGCTGGTGAAGTCGCGGGCCGACCTCGCGCTGCTCACCACCAAGCTGGAGACGGGCCCCTATCCCTATGCGGGGATTCCCTGGTTCTCCACGGCCTTCGGCCGTGACGCCATCATCACCGCCTGGCAGATCCTGTGGTTCGAGCCCTCGCTCGCCAAGGGCGTGCTGATCTATCTGGCCGCCCACCAGGCCGAGGAAGTCTCGGCCTTCCGCGACTCCCAACCCGGCAAGATCATGCACGAGACCCGCAAGGGCGAGATGCCGGCCTTGGGCGAGGTGCCGTTCGGCCGCTACTACGGCGGGGTCGACACCACCCCGCTGTTCGTCGCCATGGCCGGGGCCTACGCCAAGCGCACCGGCGACATGGAGCTGATCGACCGCATCTGGCCGGCGCTGGAACGGGCCGCCCACTGGATCAAGCACTATGGCGACACCAACGGCGACGGCCTGATCGACTACAAGCGCGGCGCCGACAGCGGCCTGGCCAACCAGGGCTGGAAGGACAGCCACGATTCGGTGTTCCACGCCGACGGCCGGTTTCCCGACGGGCCGATCGCCCTGGTGGAGGTGCAGGGCTACGCCTTCGCCGCCTACCAGGCCATGGCCGCCTTCACCCGCTATCGCGGCGACGAGGAAGACGCCGAACTGTGGGAGAGCCGCGCCCGCACGCTGCGCGAGACGGTGGAGCGGCTGTTCTGGATGCCCGAGAAGAACTTCTACGGCATCGCCATCGACGGCGCAGGCGAGCTCTGCCGCGTGCGCGCCTCCAACCCCGGCCATCTGCTGATCACCGGCCTGCCCAGCCCCGAGCGGGCGCGGCTGGTGACCGAACAGCTGCTGTCGGCGGATTTCAATTCAGGCTGGGGCGTCCGCACGCTGGCGCTGGGCGAGGCGCGCTTCAATCCGATGTCCTATCACAACGGCTCGGTCTGGCCGCACGACACCGCGCTCTGCGCGCTCGGCATGTCCCAGTACGGCGACCGGGCCGGCGTCATCCGCCTGACGTCGGGCCTGTTCGAGACCGCCGCGAATTTCGAGATGCGCCTGCCGGAATTGTTCTGCGGCTTCCCGCGGTCGCCGGGCGAACCGCCGGTGGCCTATCCCGTCGCCTGCCTGCCGCAGGCCTGGGCGGCGGGCTCGGCGTTCATGATGCTGCAGGCCTGCCTGGGCCTGAGCATCGACGGCGAGCGGGGCGTCGTGGACATCGCCGATCCGCACCTGCCCATCGGCATCGACCAGCTGTCCGTCGACGGCCTGCGGGTGGGGGCCGAGCGCCTTCACCTGCGTTTCGAGCGCCAGGGCGCCCACGTGGTGGTCCGCTGGGACCGCCACGCCCGCACCAAGGTCAACGTGCGCGGATAGCAGGCGGCGTATGGGCGAGTCGCAGGATATTGGCCGCGCCGGGCGAGCCCATGGGCATACCGGCCAGGATCAGCACCCTTTGACCGGGCGGCGCGAGGCCGCTCTCCACCGCCTTCTGGACCCCCACCTCGGCCAGTTCCTCCGGATCGAACAACTCCGGCACCACGCCGACCTCGACGCCCCAGGCCAGGGCCAGCCGTCGCGCGGTGGCCAGATGCGGGGTCAGGGCCAGGATCGGTTGCAACGGCCGCTCGCGCGACAGCCGCAGGGCCGTCTGTCCCGAGGTGGTGAAGGTCACCAGGCAGGCCGTCGAGGCGGCCTCGGCGGCGCGGCGGGCGGCGGCCACCAGGGCGTCGGCGTCGGCGTCGTCCACGGGATATTCGGCGCGCATCAGCTCGGGCCAGCGCGGGTCGTTCTCCACCTCGGTGATGATGCGGTCCATGATCGAGACGGCTTCCAACGGATAGGCGCCCACGGCGCTTTCGGCCGACAGCATCACCGCGTCGGCGCCCTCGTAGACGGCGCCGGCCACATCCGAAGCTTCGGCCCGCGTCGGCGTCGGCGAGTTGATCATCGATTCCAGCATCTGGGTGGCGACGATCACCGGCAGGCCCCGCATGCGGGCGGCCCGGATCAGGCGCTTTTGCACCACCGGCACCTTTTCGGGGGCGAGCTCCACGCCCAGGTCGCCGCGGGCCACCATGATCGCCTGGCAAAGGTCGAGGATCTCGTCCAGCGCCTCGAGGGCCGCCGGCTTCTCGATCTTGGCCAGCACGGCGGCGCGGCCGTTCACAAGGCTGCGCAACTCGGCCATGTCGGAGGCCCGCTGCACGAAGGACAGCGCCACCCAGTCCACGCCTTGCGTCAGGGCGAAGGCCAGGTCGTTGCGATCCTTGGCCGTCAGCGCCGGGATGGGAATGGCCAGCCCCGGCAGGTTGAGGCCCTTGTGATCGGAGAGCCGCTCGCCGCTTTCCACCACGGTGTCGGCGAAATCGGGGCCGTGGGCGGTCACCCGCAGGCGGACCTTGCCGTCGTCGAGCAGGACCTCGGCCCCGATGCGCAGGGCCGCGAAAACCTCCGGATGGGGCACGCCGATCCGGGCCGCGTCGCCGGGCGCGCCGTGCAGGTCGAGGCGGAAGTCCTGGCCGGCCTTCAGGCGCACGACGCCGTCGGCGAACTCGCCCAGCCGCAGCTTGGGCCCCTGGAGATCGGCCAGCACCGCCAGGGGCCGGCCGACCTCGGCCTCGGCCGTGCGGACGTCGGCGATGGTCTTGGCGTGGTCCTTGTGGGCGCCATGGCTGAAGTTGACGCGGAAGACGTCTGCGCCGGCGCGAGCGAGCTCGCGGATCCTGGCCACGCCGCTGCTGGCGGGACCGAGGGTGGCGACGATACGGGCGCGGCGGACTCTGATCATGCGGTCATCGGGCGATCTGTGGCTGGGCGTCGACCAGGACGTGTAGGGCGACTCGCACGCAACGGATCAAAACTTATCGAAGGACGTTTAGCCCACGTCGAGCGGAAATCGGCCGGCGCGCGCATGCCGACCTACCACGGCGAGGGAATGATTCCGTGACACAGACGCTCGACCTGTTTCCCATCGGCAATTGCGCCGCCAGCGCCCTCGTCGATCGCCAGGGACGCTACGTCTGGTCCTGTGCGCCGCGGGTGGACGGGGAGCCGATCTTCTCCGCCCTGATCGGCGGCGACCAGGCCGAAGCCCACGGCTTCTGGGCCATCGAGGTGGAGGATCAGGCGCAGATCACCCAGGCCTATCTTCGCAATACCCCGATCCTGCGGACCGAGATCACCGACGCCTCGGGCGCCAGGCTGGAGATCATCGACTTCGCCCCCCGCTACCGGCAGTTCGGCCGCGCCTATCGGCCCAACGCCTTCATCCGCCAGATCAAGGCGATCTCCGGCGCCCCGCGCATCCGCATCAGGCTGCGGCCCTCCGCCGACTGGGGCGAGCGGCTCGCGCCCCACACCAGCGGCTCCAATCACATCCGCTACGCCGCCGGCGCGATGACCCTGCGGCTCACCACCGACGCGCCGGTGTCGCACATCGAGACCGAAAGGGCGTTTCGACTGGAGGAGCCCATCGCCATGTTCCTCGGCCCCGACGAGGGTTTCAACGCCGACGTGGCGGTGACGACAGGGCGGATGCTGCGCGAGACCACCGAATACTGGCGCGGCTGGGTGCGCACGCTTTCCGTGCCGCTGGAATGGCAGGGGGCGGTTATCCGGGCGGCCATCACCCTGAAGCTCTGCGCCTACGAGGAGACCGGGGCCATCGTCGCGGCGCTCACCACCTCGATCCCGGAACACGCCGAGTCGGGCCGCAACTGGGACTATCGCTACTGCTGGCTGCGGGACGCCTACTACGTGGTTCAGGCGCTGAACCGGCTGGGCGCCGCCGACATGCTGGAGAACTATCTCGGCTATCTGCGCAACCTGGTGGACCAATCCAAGGGCGGCCATGTCCAGCCGGTCTACGGCGTCGGCCTGGAGCCGATGCTGAAGGAATGGATCGCCCCCCGCCTGGCGGGCTATCGCGGCATGGGACCGGTCCGCATCGGCAACCAGGCGCACGAGCACCTGCAGCACGACGTCTACGGCCAGATCATCCTCTCCACCGTCCAGGCCTTCTTCGACGAGCGCCTGCTGCGGCCGGCGACGATCGACGACTTCCGCGCGCTGGAACCCATCGGGGAGCGCGCCTTCGAACTGCACGACAAACCCGACGCCAGCCTCTGGGAGTTCCGCGGCCGGGAGAACGTCCACACCTATTCCGCCGCGATGTGCTGGGCGGCCTGCGACCGGCTCGGGAACGCCGCGGCCAAGCTCGGCCTGGGCGAGCGGGCGACCTTCTGGAACGAGCGCGCGGCGGTCATCCGCAAGGCGATCGAGACCCGCGCCTGGAACGAGAAGCTCGGCCGGTTCGCAGCCACCTTCGGCGGCGACGAACTGGACGCCAGCCTCCTGCAGCTGGTGGACGTGCGCTTCATCGAGCCCACCGATCCGCGCATGCTGGCCACCATCGAGGCGGTGGAAAAGGGCCTGCGGCGCGGCCACTACATGCTGCGCTACGCCATCCCCGACGACTTCGGCGAGCCCAAGACGGCCTTCAACATCTGCACCTTCTGGCTCATCGAGGCGCTGCACTTCAGCGGTCGCACGGCCGAGGCGCGCGAGCTCTTCGAGGAGATGCTCAACCGTCGCACGGCGGCCGGCCTGCTGTCGGAGGACATCGCCCTGGACGGGGGCGAGCTCTGGGGCAACTACCCCCAGACCTATTCGCTGGTGGGCCTGATCAATTGCGCCACCCTGCTGAGCCGGCCGTGGAGTTCGGTGCGGTAGATCCGTGATTCGGCTCCAGCAGAGACGCTGGCGCGATGCGGCGAGCTCAGCTTGGGTCCCGGCCTGCGCCGGGACGAGCGGTGGGGGAGAGGCGCCCCCCTCAGCCGATCAGTCGTACCAGGCGCGGCCTGCCCGCTCGATCAGCGCGAAGGCCCCGGCCGGGCCCCAGCTGCCGGCGGCATAGGGCTTGGGGACCAGCCCGGCTTCCTTCCAGGCCTCGGCGACGCCGTCGACCCAGCGCCAGGCTTCCTCCACCTCATCGCGGCGGACGAACAGGGTCTGGGCGCCGTGCATCACGTCCAGCAGCAGCCGCTCGTAGGCGATGCGGCGGCGCGCATTGGGTCCGGCATAGGCGCCCAGCAGCGACAGCGAGAGCGGCAGGGCCTGGAGCCGCACGCCCCCCTGGGAGATGCCGGGCGCGTTGTTCATCAGCAGCAGTTCGATGTCCTCGTCCGGCTGCAGGTCGATGACCAGGCGATTGGCGATCATGTCGGCCTCGGCCGCACCGCCGAAAATGGAGTGGGGCACAGGCTTGAACTGGATGGCGATCTGGGTGCGTCGCTCGGGCATCCGCTTGCCGGTGCGCAGGAAGAACGGCACCCCGGCCCAGCGCCAGTTGTCGATGTCGACCCGCAGGGCGACGAAGGTCTCGGTGCCGCTGGGCTGGCCGCGCTCGGCCTCGTAGCCCTTGACCGACTTGCCCTCGACGACGCCGGGCGTGTACTGGCCGCGGACGCTGCCGGCCTGGACATCGGCGCGGGTGACGCGGCGCAGGGACCGCAGCACCTTGACCTTCTCGTTGCGCACCGAGTCCGGGTCCATGTCCGCCGGCGGCTCCATGGCCACGAAGCAGAGCAGCTGCAGCATGTGGTTCTGCAGCATGTCGCGCAGGGCGCCGTACTCGTCGTAGTAGGGCCAGCGCTCCCCAACCCCTTCGGTCTCGGCGACGGTGATCTGCACGTGGTCGATGGTGAGGTTGTTCCAGAGCGGCTCGAACAGGGTGTTGGCGAAGCGCAGGGCGATCAGGTTCTGCACCGTCTCCTTGCCCAGGTAGTGGTCGATCCGGAAGATCCGGTCCTCGTCGAACACCGCGCCGACCTGGGCGTTGATCAGCTTCGAGGACTCGAGGTTCCGCCCGACGGGCTTTTCGAGGACGATACGGGTCAGGTCGCTCGCCACCCCTGCGGCCGACAGGGCGGCGCAGACCTGGCCGTAGAGGCTGGGCGACAGCGCCAGGTAGAACATCGGGGCCTTGGCGTCGGCGAGCAGCGGTTTCAGGGCGCTGACCCCTTCCGGCCTGGTGGCGTCGGTGGCCACGTAATCCAGCCGCGCGGCGAACCTCGCCCAGGCGTCCTTGTCGACGCCGCCGGAGGCGCGGGCCTTCACCGCCTTCTCCACCTGCTGCACGAAGTCTTGCTTGGACAGCTCTGCCCGCGCGGTGGCGATAATGCGGAAGCCTTCGGGCAGGAAACCGTCCGCATCGAGGAAATACAGGGAAGGGAACAACATCCGCTGCGCCAGATCTCCCGTACCGCCGAAAAGAACTATCACGTCGGCGAGCGGCTTTTCGGCCATGGGAGTCACCTTTGGCATAGGACGGGTTCGCCCCCGGATAGCGCGGAGAGGACCTGCAACGTCAAGCCCTGCCGCGCGTTCATCGTATGACGGAAGAGTGTGGATCGAACGGATTACCCACGCCGGCGTCGTGCGTGGGGCTTCAAGGATCATGACTATCGAGGATTTAATCGTAAGGCTCGGGCCTCCCAAACCCCTTCAAGTGAAAGAGACGGCGCTTTTTCTCGATCTGGACGGAACATTGGCGCCGATCGCTGCGCGGCCCCAGGACGTGGTTCCCGATGCGCGTCGCAACCACCTGCTGGCGAGACTGAACGCCGCCTTGAACGGTCGGCTGGCGGTGGTCAGCGGCCGGACGCTCGACGACATCGACCGCATCCTGGAGGGGCAGACCCCCAATGTCGCCGCTGTCCATGGGCTGGTCCGCCGTAACGCCGACGGGCGGGTGACCCAGGTCGCGCCGCATCCGGCCATGAGCCGCGCCACCGACGCCCTGCGCGATATCGCCGGCGCCGATCCGCAGATGCTGGTGGAGGACAAGGGCCTCAGCACGACCCTGCACTATCGCCTCGCGCCGTCCAGGGCGGCCCAGGCGAACGCCGCGGCCGACCGGCTGGCCGCCGAAACGGGCCTGCTGCTGCAGAAGGGCGACATGGTGGTGGAGCTGCGCACGCCGGGGCCGAACAAAGGCGACAGCGTGCGGGCCTTCATGACGACCCCGCCGTTCGCCGGCGCGACGCCGGTGTTCCTGGGGGACGACGCCACCGATGAGGATGGGTTCGCCGCCGCGCAGGCGCTGGGAGGCTTCGGCGTCCTGGTGGGCCCGGCCCGCGCCACCCAGGCGCGATTCCGGCTGGGCGGGGTCGACGAGGCGTTGGCCTGGCTGGAGGCTGCGCGATGAGCCGCCTGATCGTCGTCTCCAACCGCGTCACGCCGCCGGCCGCCAAGGGGGGCGAGAGCACCGGCGGCCTGGCCATGGCGCTGTCGGCGGCGCTGCGGGAATATTCCGGCATCTGGTTCGGCTGGAGCGGCAAGACCGTTCCGGAGTTCACCGGCGCGCTCAACATGCAACGGGTCGACGGCGTCACCGTCGCCACGGTCGATCTCGAGGAGAGCGACTACGACGAGTATTACAACGGCTACGCCAACAAGACGCTGTGGCCGTTGTTCCACTATCGCAGCGACCTGACGGCCTACGACCGCTCCTACGGCGAGAGCTACGAGCGGGTGAACCGGCGGTTCGCCGAGACCCTGCGTCCGCTGATCGAACCCGACGACCTGATCTGGGTGCACGACTATCACCTGATCCCCCTGGCGCGGGAGCTGCGCAAGCTGGGGGTCAAGAACCGGATCGGCTTCTTCCTGCACATCCCGTGGCCCGCCCACCAGCTGGTGGTCACCCTGCCCGGCCACCGCCAGCTGGTGCAGGCGATGTTCGACTACGACCTGGTGGGCTTCCAGACGCCGGAGTACCGGCAGGCCTTCGAGGAATATGTGCTGACCGAAGCCGCCGGCAATCATCTGGACGACGACCGCATGAAGGCGTTCGGCCGGACAGTGACGATCGGCGCCTATCCCATCGGCATCGACGCGGCCGACTTCGCCAAGATGGTGAAGACCGCGCGCGGCCGTCGCATGCGCGACGTGGTCACCGCCTCCACGGTCTTTCGCCACACCATCGTCGGCGTCGACCGGCTGGACTATTCCAAGGGCCTGGAGGAGCGGTTCCTGGGTTTCGAACGGTTCCTGGCCGACAATCCCGACGAACGCCGCAACGTCCTGATGCTGCAGATCGCCCCGGTCAGCCGCGAAGGGGTGGAGGCCTATCAGGAGATCCGCGCCCGGCTCGACGGGCTGTCGGGGCGCATCAACGGCGAATATGCCGACATCGACTGGAATCCCATCCGCTATGTGAACAAGAACTATCGCCGCGACGAACTGGCGGGGATCTATGGCGCGGCCCGGGTCGGGCTGGTCACGCCCTTGCGCGACGGCATGAACCTGGTGGCCAAGGAGTTCGTCGCCGCGCAGAATCCCGAGGACCCCGGCGTCCTGATCCTGTCGCGCTTCGCCGGCGCGGCGAACCAGCTGAAGGACGCCCTGCTGGTCAATCCCAACAGCCCCGAGGAAATCGCCGACGCCCTGAAGCGCGCGATTCACATGGACCCGCCGGAGCGAATCCGTCGCTGGAACGCTCTGTTCGAGAACGTCCAGCGCGAGGACGTCGCCAGTTGGCGGGACGCCTTCGTCGGCGCGCTCGCCGCCACCAAGGCGACCCGGCCGCGCGGGCCAGCCGAGGGAGCCGTCCATGGCCGACAAGAGCCTCGAACGCTACCGCTCGATGCGGGACTTCAGCCAGACGAGGGAACCGAGTGGCGCGCGGAAGGCCACCCCGTCCCCTCGCCTGCGCTACGTGATCCAGAAGCACGCGGCGACGCGCCTGCACTACGACCTCCGGCTCGAGCTCGACGGGGTGTTCAAGTCCTGGGCGGTGACCAGGGGCCCCTCCCGCGATCCGCATGAGCGCCGCCTGGCGGTGGAGGTCGAGGACCACCCGCTGGACTACGGGGACTTCGAAGGCACGATCCCGAAAGGCCAGTACGGCGGCGGGACGGTGATGATCTGGGATCGCGGCTATTGGGAGCCGGAGGCCGGAACCGACGCCCATAAGGGCCTGGCGGCCGGCGACCTGAAGGTGGTGTTCGACGGCGCGCGCCTGAAGGGAAGCTGGGTGCTGGTCCGAATGAAGCGCCGCGAGCGCGAGAAACGGAACAACTGGCTGCTGATCAAGCATCACGACGGCTATTCCGTGGAGGGCGACGGCGAGACCCTGGTGGAGAGCGCGCTCACCTCGACCGCCTCGGGCCGGGGCCTGGAGGCGATCGCCGCCGGCAAGGCGCCGGGCGCCAAGCCCTTCATGACTGCAGGCAAGGAGACGGTCCCCGCCGACGCGGTCTGGGAAAGCAGTCGGGCCGGAGAAACCCTGGACCACGTCGCGAAGGCCGCGCGCCCTCTAGGCCATAAGGCCCCGCCGAAGGTGAGGGCCGCGTCCCTTCCGCCCTTCGTCGCGCCCGAACTCTGCAAGTCCGCCGACCGGCCGCCGCCGGGCGCGGGCTGGGGCCACGAGATCAAGTTCGACGGCTATCGGCTGCAGATCCGCGTCGACGGCGGCGAGGCGACCGTGAAGACCCGCAAGGGCCTGGACTGGACCGCGAGGTTCAAGGAGATCGCTGCGGCGGCCAAGGCCCTGCCCGGCGGCATCTACGACGGGGAGGCCTGCGCCCTGGACCACGACGGCTCGCCGGACTTCCCGGCCCTGCAGGCGGCGCTCTCCGATGGCAAGACCGGCGACCTGATCTTCTTCGCCTTCGACCTGCTGTTCGTACAGGGCGAGGACCTGCGCGGCCTGCCGCTGCGGGAGCGCAAGACGCGGCTCAAGGGCGCGCTGGACGCCGCCGACAGGAAGCTGAAAGGCCGGCTGCGCTTCGTCGACCATTTCGAGACCGCCGGCGATGCGGTGCTGCAATCGGCCTGCCGGATGTCGCTGGAAGGCATCGTCTCCAAGCGCCTCGACGCGCCCTATCGCTCAGGGCGCACGGACGACTGGGTCAAGGCCAAGTGCCGCGCCGGCCATGAGGCGGTGATCGGCGGCTGGTCGGGCGAGGCGGGGCAGTTGCGCTCGCTGCTGGTGGGCGTCCACCGCGACGGCAAGCTGGTCTACACCGGCAAGGTCGGTACGGGCTTCGGCCGCGACGTCGTCGCCCGCGTCCTGCCGCGCCTGCTGGAGGTCGAAAGCGACACGAGCCCGTTCACCGGCCTTGGGGCGCCGCGCAAGGGCCCCGGGATCCATTGGGCGCGGCCCGAACTGGTGGCCGAGATCCAGTTCGCCGGCTTCACCGCCGAGGGCAATATCCGCCAGGGCGCCTTCAAGGGCCTGCGCGCCGACAAGCCCGCCGACGAGGTGGAGGCCGAGACTCCCGCCCACATCGGCGAGGTGGAACTGGCCGAGCCGAAGCCGGCCGCCGCCAAGGCGAAAGCGAAAGCGAAGGCGAAACCCGGCGGCGCCGTCGTCATGGGCGTGCCGATCTCCAGCCCCGACAAGCCGCTCTGGCCCCGGTTGGCCGACAGCGCCGCGCCGGTGACCAAGCTCGATCTCGCCCGCTATCTGGAGGCCGTCGGCCCCTGGATGATGGAGCATCTGAAAGGCCGGCCCTGTTCGATCATCCGCGCGCCCGACGGTGTCGGCGGCGAGCTGTTCTTCCAGCGCCATGCCGGCAAGGGCTCCTCTAGCCTGCTGGAGCAGGTGCAGGTGTCAGGCGACCACAAGCCCTATCTGCAGATCGACCGGATCGAGGCCCTGGCCGCGCTCGCCCAGATCGGGGCCATCGAATACCACCCGTGGAACTGCCAGCCCTTCGCGCCCGAAACCCCGGGCCGGCTGGTCTTCGACCTCGATCCGGGACCGGAGGTGACCTTCGGGGAGGTCGTCGAGGGCGCGCGCGAAATCCGCGACCGGCTCGAGGACCTCGGTCTCGTCAGCTTCTGCAAGACCACCGGCGGCAAGGGCCTGCACGTGGTCACGCCGCTCAAGCTCGACAAGGCGCTCGACTGGCCGACGGCCAAGGCCTTCGCACAGAAGGTCTGCCAGCGGATGGCCGAGGATTCGCCCGACCGCTACCTGGTCAACATGGCCAAGAAGCTGCGCACCGGCCGCATCTTCCTCGATTACCTGCGCAACGACCGGCTCTCGACGGCGGTCGCGCCGCTTTCGCCGCGGGCCAGGGAGGGCGCGCTGGTGTCGTTCCCGCTGACCTGGAGCCAGGTGAAGGCCGATCTCGATCCCGCCCGCTACACCCTGCGCACGGCGCCGGCCTTGCTGAAGAAGACCCAGGCCTGGGCCGACTACTGCGACGGCGAACGCGCCCTGGCGGCGGCGATCAGGCGGCTGGGGTGACTTAAGCCCGCTTGCGCGAGGGCGGACGCTTGGCGGCGGGCTTGTGGGCCGGCGCGGTCTTGCCGCCCTGGCCAAGGCTGCGCTTCAGGGCCTCCATCAGGTTGATGACCTCGGCCTCCTTGGGCTCCTCGGGCGCGGTGACGACGGCGCCCTTCTCCTTGTCCTTGATCAGCTTGCGAAGGGCGTCTTCGTAGCGGTCGTTGAACTGGCTGGGGTCGAAGTCGCCTTCCTGCTGTTCGATGATCTTGGCGGCGATCTCGATCATCTGGGGCGAGGGCTTCACGGTGGGGATGTCGTCGAACATCGCCTTGGCGTCGCGCACCTCGCCCTTGGTGCGCAGGGTGTAGGCCAGGATGCCCTTGTCGCGGGGCTCGAGCGCCATCAACCGCTCGCGCTGGTGCATCACCAGCCGGCCCAGCGCCACCTTGCCGGCCTTGCGCATGGCTTCGCGGATCACCGTGAAGGCCTCGGCCGCCAGATCGCCGTCCGGGACCAGGAAATAGGGATCGTTCCAGTACAGCCGGTCGATCTCCGCCTCGTCGACGAACGTCTCGATGTCGATGGTGCGGGTGGTCTCCAGCCGGACGTTCTTGATCTCCTCGTCGGTGACCACGACGTAGCGGCCCTTCTCGATCTCGTAGCCCTTGACGATGTCGGCGCGTTCCACCGGGCCTTCTTCGGGGTCGGTGGGGATCATGCGGATGCGGTTGTGGGTGTCCTTGTGCAGCATGTTGAAGTGCACTTCGCTCGACCGCGAGGTGGCGGTGTAGAGCGCGACGGGACAGCTCACCAGCGAGAGCCGCAGGTAGCCTTGCCAGGTCGGGCGGGTGGCCATGGCCGGTCTCCGGGCTAAATCAGAGTCCGAGAACGCGGGGGCGGCGATTCAGTTCGGCGCCAGTCCCAGCTTCGGCAGGGCCCAGGCTTCCTGGGCGTCGAGTTCGGTCTTGCGGAAGCCGGTCAGGACGCCCTCGCCGCCGAAGGACATCAGGCGATCGCCGGCCGGGTCGTAGGCCGGCCAGTCGCTGCAAGGGGCGCCCGTCCTGGCGAAGTCGACCCAGCATCCATGCATGCGGATGGCCATGGCCTTGTCCTCGTCGGAGACCACGCTCATCGGCGTGCGGCGGCCCCAGTACTCGAAGACGTACTGGATCTCTGCGGCGTGGAACGCGCGCGTCAGGGCGGGGCGGAACCGCGTGCCCACATAGGAGAAATGATAGAGCCAGGACGGCGCGCCGCCCGAGGCCCTGGCCGCGATCCAGCGCGCGGGCGCCCCGAAGGCCCGGTCGGTGAAGACCGCGCGGGCCAGGGCGTCCTCGCTCCTGGCGGCCTCGGCCGCATAGACGCCCCTCAAATCCTGCGGGATCGCGACCTTGCCTTCGGCGCCCAGCAGGGTCTCGCCGGCCATCAGCGAGTCCTCGCCGGAGTTGGAGCCGATGATCAGGGGCACGTCGATGGCGTGGCCGTCGGCGAAGGCCTGGGCCGGGGTTTCCGTCATCAGGCGCCCGTCCACGAAAGGCCCGGTCATGGTGGACGCCTTCACGATGGCGTCCACCGGCAGGGCGCGCAGTTGCGCCAAGGTGGCCGAGGCGCCCGGCAGGCCCAGCTTGTCGGCCATGGCGACGCCCTTGGCCTCCGCCTTGGCGAGGCCGCTCGGCGCCGACCAGCCGCCGCCGGATTCCACGATGGCCTTGGCGAACAGGCCCTTGGCGCTGGGCGTGGCCAACAGGGCGAGCGTGCTGGCGCCGCCGGCCGATTCCCCGAACAGCGTGACGTTGGCGGGGTCGCCGCCGAAGGCCGCAATGTTCCTTTTCACCCACTGCAGGGCCGCGATCTGGTCCATCAGGCCGTAGTCGCCCAGCGGGTCGGCGCGGCCGGCGGCCTTGGTCAGGGCGGGATGGGCGAAATAGCCGAGCGCCCCCAGCCGATAGTTGATGGTCACCAGCACCACGCCGTCGCGAGCGAAGGCCCGGCCGTCATAGACCCAGCCCGCGCCATAGAGATGGCCGCCGCCGTGCAGCCAGACCATCACCGGCGCTTTCTTGCCCGCCTTGGGCGCATAGACGTTGAGGTGCAGGCAGTCCTCGCTGGCCGGGCCGTTGGCGCCGCCGAAGTTCGGCGCGCCGTCGGGACGCATGGGCTGGGGGCAGGAGACCCCGGGCTTGACCGCATCGCGCTCCCCCTTCCAGGCGGCGGGCTTGCGCGGCGGGGCCCAGCGCAGAGGCCCGACAGGCGGCGCGGCATAGGGGATGTCGCGGAAAACCTCGGCGAGATCGGTGACCTCGCCGACCAGAACCCCGCCCTCGACCCTGACCTTGGCGGGTTCGGCCCGCGCGGCCGTGCACGCGGCCAGCATGACGCACAGCCCCAGGCCAAGGCGACGGATCATCGGCGGCTCCCTGTTCATCCATCGCCAGGATAGGCCGGCGATCGGCCAGCACAACCTCGGGCGGCTTGACTCTCCCGGACTCCGGACTAGAACAAAATAGGAACATAAGGACGCCTCGGACCATGTCCGATTTTCGCAGCCAGCGCCTGGCGGCCATGCGCGCGAAGATCGCCGCCCTCGAAAAGGGCGGACGGGGGGACTCCGAATCCCTGGCCTTCGGCGACCCGCGCATCGACCGCCACCTGCCCGGGGGCGGCCTGCCGCTGGGGCGCTGGCACGAGTTCGTCGGCGAGGGGATGGAGGCCGAGACCGCCGCGGCGCCCGCCGCCTTCGCCGCCCTGGTCGCCACGCCGCTGGCCCGGCGGGGCCAGGCGGTCTGGGTGTTCTGGCGCGACGATCTCCATGGGCCAGGGCTGGCGGGCCTGGGATTTCCGTCGCACCGGCTGATCCAGGTCTGCGCGCGCGACGAGGCCGAGGTGCTGGCGGTGATGGAGGACGCCCTGGCGACGGTGGGGGTCAGCGCGGTGTTCGGCGAGACCGGCGACGTCGACCTGACGGCCGGGCGGCGCCTGCAACTGGCCTGCGAGAAACGCGGCGCCACCGGCTTCCTGATCCGCCGCCGCCCCTTCGGCGGCAAGGCCCGCGACCCCGCCGGCTCGGCGGCGGCGACACGCTGGCGGGTGGTCGCCGCCCCTTCTCAACCGCCGCCGGACGAGTTCGGCCTGGGGGCGCCGCGCTGGGCGGCGACCCTGGAACGCTGCCGGGGCGGGCGCACCGGCGGCTGGCTGTTCGAGGCCTCGGCCGCCTTTTCCCTGGAGCAGAACGATGGGACGCATCCTTTGCGCCTGGTCGCCGAGTTGGGCGATCGACAACTGGCGCCGACGCCACCCCTCCGCCTCGCCGGCTGAATCCCCTCCCCTCCCGCCTGCGGGAGGGGAGGGGGGAGGGCGAGTTCAAGGATCAGAGCCTCGCCCTCGCCTAGCCTCTCCCGCAGGCGGGAGAGGAACAGGCGCCGACGCCCCTTTCGCCCTGATCGAGACCGTCCGCGCCGTTCGACGCCTGGCATGCGTGGACCAGGCCGCCGCCGCCCTTGGCCTGTACGCCGGCCAGAAGGCCGTCGACGCCGCGGCCCTGGTCCCGAACCTGGCCACCGCCGAGGCCGAGCCGGACGCCGACGCCATGGCGCTCGCCGCCCTGACGGACTGGTGCGTCAGGTTTTCCCCCGCGGTGGCGCCCGATGCGCCGGACGGTCTTTTCCTCGATATCGCGGGGGTCTCCCACCTGTGGGGCGGGGAGGCCCAGATGGCGGCCGACCTGCAGGCGCGGCTGGCGGCAGGCGGCCTGGCGTTCCGTATCGCCGTCGCCGACACGCCGGGCGCGGCCTGGGCGCTGGCCCATTTCGCGCAGGACGGAATCATCGCCGCGCCGGGGGAGCAGGCCGCCCTGCTCGCCCGCCTGCCCCCGGCCGCCCTGCGGCTGGAACCCGAGACGGCGGCGCAGATCCAGCGCCTGGGCTTGCGCAATCTCGGCCAGTTGTTCGCCCTGCCGCGTGCGCCCTTCACGCGGCGCTTCGGCGCCCAGGCGATGCTTCGGATGGATCAGGCCCTGGGCCGGGCGGCGGAGGCCCTGGCGTTCCGGCGGCCGGCCAATCCGTGGTTCGCGCGACTGGCCTTCGCCGAGCCGATCAGCGCTCCGGAGGACCTGGCCCGCGTCGCCTTCGACATCGCCGCCAAGCTCTGCGCCCGCCTGGAGGCCGAGGGCCAGGGCGGGCGGCGCTTCGAACTGGCCTACCACCGGCTGGACGGCCAGACCCAGACCTGCACGGTCGGCCTCTCGCTGGTCGGCCGCGACCCCAAGCCGATCGCCAAGCTGTTCGCCCCCAAGCTGGAGATGATCGATCCCGGCTTCGGCGTCGAGGTCGTCACCCTGACCGCGCATGAGGTCGAGCCCCTGTCCGGGCGCCAGAGCCGGCTCGACGCCGGTCCCGACGCGGCCCTGGAGGAGGGCCTCGCCCCCCTCGTCGACCGGCTTTCCAACCGCCTGGGGGAGGCGCGGGTCTTCCGGGCCGTGCGGCGAGAAAGCCATGTCCCGGAACTCGCCTGCGGACGGGAGAGGGTGCTGGGGGCGCCGCCGGCGCCGGCCTGGGACATCGAACCCCCCCGCCCCTTGCGCCTGTTCCGGCCCCCCGAACCCATCGAGGCGATGGCGCCCGTGCCCGACGATCCCCCGGTGCAGTTCCGCTGGCGCGGCCGCCTGCATCGGGTCGCCCGCGCCGAAGGCCCCGAGCGCATCGCCAGGGAATGGTGGAAGGTCGCCGACCTGGCCGAGGTCGCCACCGGCCACGTCCGCGACTATTACCGGGTGGAGGACCAGGACGGCGCCCGGTTCTGGGTGTTCCGCGCCGGCCTCTACGTCGAAGGCGAGCAGGCCAAATGGTGGATGCATGGCCTCTTCGGGTAAAGCCGGCGTGCGCTACGCCGAACTGCAGACCACCACCAACTTCTCCTTCCTGCGCGGCGCCTCGCACCCCTGGGAACTGGTGCTGACGGCCGACGCCCTGGGCCTGGAGGCCATCGGGATCGCCGACCGCAACAGCCTGGCCGGCGTCGTGCGCGCCTGGAGCCAGGCCGGGAAATTGCACGGGGGCGGGGCGAAGATCCGCGCCCTGACCGGCTGTCGCCTGGACTTCGCAGACGGGACGCCGAGCCTGCTTTGCTACCCCTCCGACAGGGAAGCCTACGGCCGGCTGACCCGGTTGCTGACGGTGGGCCAGCGGCGGTCGAAGAAGGGCGCCTGCGACCTCCACTGGCGCGATTTCGCCGACCACAGCGACGGCCAGCTTGTGCTGGTGGTCCCGCCGGCCCGGCTGGACGAGACCTTCGAACGCGACCTTCGGCGCATCGGCGGCGACCTGCGGGGCCGCGCCTGGCTGGCCGCCTCTCGCCCCTACGGCGCCCGCGACCTCAAGCGCCTCTCGCACCTGGCCGCCCTGGCGCAAGGCTCGGGCGCTTCATTGGTCGCCACCAATGACGTCCTCTACCACGCCCCCGACCGGCGGATACTGCAGGACGTGGTGAGCTGCATCCGCGAGAAATGCACGATCCACGAGGCCGGCCTCAGGCTGGAAGCCAACGGTGAACGCCACCTGAAACAGCCCGACGAAATGGCGCGCCTGTTCCGGCGTTTCCCCGGGGCGGTGGAGCGGACGGTGGAGATCGCCGAGCGCATCGGCTTCGACCTCGGCCAGTTGAGATATGAATACCCCGACGAGCCTGTGCCGCCGGGCAAGACCGCGATCCAGCATCTGCGGGACCTGACCTGGGCCGGCGCGCAATGGCGCTTCGAGGGCGGCCTGACCGACAAGGTCCGCAAGACCATCGAGGGCGAGCTCGACCTGATCGAGGAACTCGACTTCGCCAACTATTTCCTGACCGTCCACGACATCGTCCGCCACGCACGGGAGAAGCTGGAGATCCTGTGCCAGGGACGAGGCTCGGCGGCCAATTCCTGCGTCTGCTTCTGCCTGGGCGTCACGGCCGTGGACCCGACGAAGAAGGGTCAGGACCTGCTCTTTTCCCGCTTCATCTCCAGGAACCGAGGCGAGCCGCCGGACATCGACGTCGATTTCGAACACACCCGGCGCGAGGAGGTGATGCAGTACGTCTACGAGCGCTACACGCGAGAGCGCGCCGCCATCGTCGCCACCATTATCCACTACCGCCCGCGCATGGCGATCCGACAGGTGGGCAAGGCGCTGGGCCTCACCGAAGACATCACCGCAACGCTCGCCGACACGGTCTGGGGCAGCTACGGCGACGGCCTGCCCGACGACCATATCCGCCAGACCGGGCTGGACCCCGACAACCCGGAAATCCGGCGAGCGACGGCCCTGGCTCAGGAACTGCTCGGCTTCCCCCGCCACCTTTCCCAGCATGTCGGCGGCTTCGTGCTGACGAAGCGCCGCCTGGACGAGACCGTGCCCATCGGCAACGCAGCCATGAAGGATCGCACCTTCATCGAGTGGGACAAGGACGACATCGACGATCTAGGTCTGATGAAGGTCGACGTCCTGGCATTGGGCATGCTGACCACGTTGAGGCGTGGCTTTGCGATGATCAACGCCCACCACGGGGAAAACATCACCGACATCGCCCACATCGAGCAGGAGGTGGCGGGCGTCTACGAGATGCTCGGTCATGCCGATTCCATCGGCGTCTTCCAGGTCGAGAGCCGGGCGCAGATGTCCATGCTGCCGCGCCTGAAACCCAAGGAATTCTATGACCTGGTGATCGAGGTGGCGATCGTCCGCCCCGGCCCCATCCAGGGCGACATGGTCCACCCCTATCTGAAGCGACGGGAAGAACGCGAGGAGGTCGACTACCCGTCGCCCGCGCCCCCGCATGATCAGAACGAACTGAAGGAAATCCTGGAGAAGACCAAGGGGGTCCCGCTTTTCCAGGAGCAGGCCATGCGCCTGGCGATCACCGCGGCAGGATTCACCGACGAAGAGGCCAACGGATTGCGCAAGGCGATGGCCACCTTCAAGCAGCACGGCAACATCGGCGAGTTCGGGGAGAAGTTTCTCTCCGGCATGATCGGGCGCGGCTACGATCCGGAATTCGCCAGGCGCTGTTTCAAGCAGATCGAGGGCTTCGGCTCCTACGGCTTTCCGGAAAGCCACGCGGTCAGCTTCGCCCTGCTGGTCTATGCCTCGGCCTGGATCAAGTGGGCCCATCCCGACGTCTTCTGCGCGGTCCTGCTCAACAGCCAGCCCATGGGGTTCTACCAGCCCGCCCAGCTGGTCCGCGACGCCCGCGAGCATGGGGTGGAGGTGCGCGGCCCCGACGTGATGGCCAGCGATTGGGACTGCACCCTGGAGGAACCGGCTGCGGTCACGCGATCCCTGGGGAACAAGCCGCTGAAGGCGCTTCGCCTGGGCCTGCGGCAGGTGCGCGGGCTGAAGGAAAAGGACATCGAAGGCCTGATCAGGATTCGCCGCGGCGTCCGCACGATCCAGGATCTCGCCCGCCAGGCCAAGCTGTCCGGGCGCGCCCTGGAACTGCTGGCCGAGGCCGACGCCTTCCGGTCGCTGGGCGTCGATCGCCGCAAGGCCCTGTGGATCGTCAAGGGCATGGCCGGCGAGGCCAAGGTCGAGACGACCGCCCCCCTGCTGGCCGCCATGGGGGTGAGCGAAAGCGATGTCGCGCTGCCGGTCATGAACCTGCCCCAGCACGTGGCCGAGGACTATCGCACCACCAGCCTGTCGCTGAAGGCCCACCCCTGCAGCTTCTTCCGCGCCGACCTCGACCGCATCGGCGCCAGACCCGCCGCCGCCCTCAAGACCGCGCCGGACGGCAAGCGGCTGTCGGTCGGGGGGCTGATCCTGGTGCGCCAACGGCCCGGCACCGCCGCAGGCGTGATGTTCATGACCCTGGAGGACGAGACCGGCATCGCCAATGCGGTGATCTGGAAGGACGTCTTCGACGCCCACCGCCGGCTCTTGATGACGGCCTCGTTCCTGGTGGTGGAAGGCCGCCTGCAGAAGCAGGGCGAGGTGATCCACCTGGTGGCGGAGCGCTTCACCGACCTCTCAAGCGAACTGGCGCGCCTGCGGGAGGACGAGAAAGCCGTCCGCGCCCACTCCAACGTCACCGGCCGCCTGGTGAGAAGCCGGGATTTTCACTGATCCCCAGTCGGCTTCGCCAAAACGCGAAGCGCGATCTGGGGGAGGGCCGAGGCCTTCGATCAGAACCGCAGGGTGCGGGCTTCCTTGACGTGCGGCAGCGCCTTGATCGCCGCGAGCAAGGCGTCTGCCGGCTCCTGGTCGACGCCCACCAGGGCGATGGCGTCCTCGCCCTGGCTGACGCGGCCGAGGTTGAAGGTGGCGATATTGACGCCGGCCTCCGCCAACAGGGCGCCGAGGTTGCCGATGAAGCCCGGCTTATCGAGGTTGTTCACATAGAGCATGGTCGGCATGAACGGCGCGTCCAGGTCCATGCCCTTGACCTCCACCACCCGCGGCGCGCCGGCCAGCACGGAGCCGGCGAAGGAGCGCTTGCCCTTCTCCGTGGTGATGGTGATGCGCATCAGGCTTTCGTAGATGGGGGAGTCTTCCTGGCGGGATTCCGAGACCGTGATGCCCCGTTCCTTGGCGACGGCCGGGGCGGAGACCATGTTGATCTCGGCCAGCATCGGCCGCATGACCCCGGCGAGCGCCGCAGCCGTCAGCGGCTTGGCGTTCAGCTTGGCGACCTCGCCCTCGTAGGCGATGTCGATGGCCTTGATGCCGAAGTCCACCATCTGGCCGGCGAAGGCGCCGAGCTTTTCGGCCAGCGCAATGAACGGTTTCAGGCGGGGCGCCTCTTCGGCCGTGACCGAGGGGCTGTTCAGCGCATTGGAGACCGCGCCGGTGAGCAGGTAGTCGCTCATCTGCTCGGCCACCTGCAGGGCGACGTTCTCCTGGGCCTCGTTGGTGGACGCGCCCAGGTGCGGGGTGGCGATGAAGTTCTCGGCCCCGAACAGGACGTTGGCCTTGGCCGGCTCTTCCACGAAGACGTCGAAGGCCGCGCCGCCGACGTGGCCGTCGTCCAGCAGCTTGCGCAGGGCCGCTTCGTCCACCAGGCCGCCGCGGGCGCAGTTGACGATCAGCACGCCCTTCCTGGTCTTGGCCAGGTTCTCGGCCGACAGGATGTTGCGGGTCTTGTCGGTGAGCGGGGTGTGCAGGGTGATGACGTCGGCGCGGGCCAGCAGGTCTTCCAGCTCGACCTTCTCCACGCCCATCTCGACGGCGCGGTCCGGCGACAGGAAGGGGTCGTAGGCCACGACCTTCATCTTCAGGCCGGCGGCGCGGTCGGCGACGATGGAGCCGATGTTGCCGGCGCCGATCAGGCCGAGCGTCTTGCCGAACAGCTCCACGCCCATGAAGCGGTTCTTCTCCCACTTGCCGGCCTGGGTGGAGACGTCGGCGGCGGGAAGCTGGCGGGCCAGCGCGAACATCATGGCGATGGCGTGCTCGGCGGTGGTGATGGAGTTGCCGAAGGGCGTGTTCATCACCACGATGCCGGCGGCGGTGGCCGCGGGGATGTCGACGTTGTCGACGCCGATGCCGGCGCGGCCGACGACCTTGAGGTTGGCGGCGGCGGCGATGACGTCCTTGTCGGCCTTGGTGGCGGAGCGGACGGCGAGGCCGTCGTAGTCGCCGATGATCTTCAGCAGCTCTTCCTTGGAAAGGCCGGTCTTGACGTCGGCGTCGACGCCGCGCTGGCGGAAGATGTCGACGGCGGCGGGGGAGAGTTTGTCAGCGATCAGAACGCGGGGCATGGGCGGGTGTCCTTGAAATGTCGGTTGAAGCCCCCTCCACCGCTTCGCGGTCCCCCTCCCCCCCGAAAAGGGGAGGATCCTGGGCCCAGACCCTCCCCTGCGGGGGAGCTGTCGCGAAGCGACTGAGGGGGGAAGGCTTAGGCGGTGGCGAGGTCGGCCGAGACCGAGGCGAAGGCCCAGTCGAGCCAGGGCGTGAGCGCGTCGAGGTCCGACGTCTCCACCGTGGCGCCGCACCAGATCCGCAAGCCGGCCGGGGCGTCGCGATAGCCGCCGATGTCCAGCGCCACGCCTTCCTTTTCCAGCACCGAGGCCAGCTTCTTGGCGAAATCGGCCTGGGCGTCGTCGGAAAGCGCCGTGATCTTGGGATCCACCACCTTCAGGCACACCGAGGTGTTGGAGCGGATGGCGGGGTCCTCGGCCAGGAAGGCGGCCCAGGGCGTCTTTTCGACCCACCCGGCCAGCACCGCCAGGTTGGCGTCGGCGCGGCGGCGCATCTCGACCAGGCCGCCGATGCCCGCGGCCCACTTCAGGGCGTCCAGGCAGTCCTCGACGCAGAGCATCGAGGGCGTGTTGATCGTGGCGCCTTCGAAGATGTCGAGGCTGACCTTGCCGGCCTTGGTCATGCGGAACAGTTTCGGCATCGGCCAGGCGGGCGTGTGGCTCTCGAGCCGGGCGACGGCGCGGGGGCCGAGCACCAGGACGCCGTGCGCGGCCTCGCCGCCCAGGGCCTTCTGCCAGGAGAAGGTCACCACATCGAGCTTGGCCCAGTCGAGGTCCTGGGCGAAGGCGGCGCTGGTGGCGTCGCAGATGGTCAGGCCTTCACGGTCGGCGGCGATGAAGTCGGCGTTGGGAACCCGCACGCCGGAGGTGGTGCCGTTCCAGGTGAAGACCAGGTCGGCGTCCTTGCGGACCTTGGTCAGGTCCGGGAGTTGGCCGTAGGGCGCATCCAGCACCTCGGCCGGGATCTTCAGTTGCTTGACGACATCGGTGACCCAGTCCTTGCCGAAGCTTTCGAAGGCCAGCAGTTGCACGGGCTTGGGGCCCAGCAGGGACCACAGGGCCATTTCGACGGCGCCGGTGTCGGAGCCGGCGACGATCCCGACCAGATAGTCGTCTGGGACCTGCAACACCTCGCGGGTGCGGTCGATGGCTTCCTTCAGGCGCGCCTTGCCGGGCTTGGACCGGTGCGACCGGCCAAGAATGGCGCCTTGCAGGTTTTCAGGGGTCCATCCGGGGCGCTTGGCGCAGGGGCCGGATGAAAATTCGGGACGCGCCGGCCGCATGGCCGGTTTGGTCAAGGTCGTCATAGCGATGTCTCCCATCCTTACAGATGAGCAGCGCCCCGTTGGGAGGGCGTGGCCCGCGGCGGAGAAACTCGCATTCGAGGCTCAGGGCAAGCGAAAATTTCGCTCAGGCCATCGAAGCGGCGCGCTTGCGGACCCTGTTACGCCAGAAAACGGCGGTTCCCACACCCAGGCAGATGCTGACGCCCAGGAAGCAGACGTCGATGACGACTGTGTAGATGAGATCCGGCTTACGACCGATGACGAAATAAGCGGCGTGGAGGGCGAACAGCGCGGCGTACAGCAGCATGGCGCCGCCAAGCCAGAAGCTCGCGTAGCGAACGGCGACCGCCAGCAATGCGAGGGCCGTGAGGCCATCCTCGATGAGCCGAAGCGTGGGGTAGGTCTCGGGATTCAGAAGCAGGCCGATGAGCCGGCCAAGGATGACGATCCCGAGAATAGCGCCTGCGCCGAAGCGTTCAGGCGGTCCGCCCTTCCAGAGCGCCAAAAGGCATATGCCCAGCGTAAGAAGGGAAAGACTCCAAAAGATCAGCAGTGGAATCGACATGTTCCTGCGCCCCTATCATATAACAGAGGCGCAGGAACAGTTAAGCTATTGCAACCAACCTTAGCCAACTTCGCGCAGGACGGTGTCCTTGCGAGCTTCGCGGGCCAGAGGCTTCACATAGTCCATGCGCGTACGAATGCCGAGGCGCAGTTGCGCTTCGTTCAGTTCGCCGTGCACGCCCACCATGGCGGTGCGGGCTTCGCCCAGCGCCTTCATGGCGTCGACGAGTTTGGCCGCCGCGTCGTCGCCGAACACGGTGGACACGCCGAGTTCACGGCGGGCCTTGAGCATTTCGCTCATCAGTTCAGCGGCTTCGGCCATGGCCGTATCCACTGCTTCTTCAGTTGCGCTCAGCTTGCTGGCGACACGCTGGGCGACAAACACCTTATCCATAAAAAACCCTCCAAAATTAACCAGACAAAGAGCAAGGTAAACCGAAGGTTAAGGTTACGCCAAGCACTATTCGTGGTTAACGTGCGACATCTGCGCGCATCGGTTGCAGTCGCGGCGGGCCGGAGGAAGCGAAACGTTAGGACAATTGGGCTAGTCGTGGGTGACAAGCTGCGCCACGAGCCCAATGATCGACACCGAACCGTCAGGCCCGACAACCCAACACGTGACCTTCCATGCGCGGGTCGCCAGCGTGGGACTCATCACCACCATGGTGGTGCTCGTCATGGCGTGCCTGACGTTCATGATGCAGCAATGGGCGGTCGCCGGCGCGCAATCTGCCCAGATTTATCAATCCCTTGGCCAAATCACCGCCGAGACCTCGGCGCCCGCCCTGGTGGCCGGGGACGCCATGGCCGCGCAGAGTCCGCTGACCGCCCTGCACGCCAACGCGGACGTGTTGTCGGCCAGGCTCAGCGATAACCAAGGCCGCACCGTCGCCAGCTACAATCGCAAGGGCGCGGCGCCGAAGCCACAATCGATGGAGATTATCCAAACTCCAGTTGTTTCAGGGGGCCAGAAGGTCGGCCAACTGACCATGACGGTGCATATGCCCGAACTTGGGCCGATGTTGCCGAAGTTCATCGCGCTCACGGGCGCGCTCTTCTTCGCGGGCGTCGGCGTCGCGCTTTTCCTGGCCCGCGGCATGGCCCACCGGGTCATCGCCCCGGTCGAGCGCCTGTCGGAGGCCATGCACGAGGTGGCCGCCAGCGGCAGCTTCGAGCCGGTCCACGTCCAAGCCGACGACCAGCTGTTCCGCAGCCTCACCGAAAGCTTCAATCACCTGCTCGGCAAGCTGGGCGAGCGCGAGGCTGACCTGAAGCGCGCGATGCAGGAACTGGTCGAGGCCAGGGACGCGGCCAACGCCGCCAATGTGCTGAAGACCCAGTTCCTCGCCAACATGAGCCACGAGATCCGCACCCCGCTGAACGGCGTGCTGGCGATGGCCGAGGTGATGGGCATGGGCGAGCTGGCCCAGGTGCAGCGCGAACGCCTGGACGTCATCCGCCAGTCGGGCGGCCTGCTGCTGTCGGTGCTGAACGACGTGCTGGACCTGTCGAAGATCGAGGCGGGCAAGCTCACCATCCTCGTCGACGATTTCGACCTGGAGCGGACGATCCGCCCGGCCGTCGGCGGTTTCGAGGCCATGGCCCAGGCCAAGGGCCTGGATTTCCGCCTCAACATCGCCCCCGAGGCCCAGGGCTGGTGGCGCGGCGACGCCGACCGTATTCGCCAGATCGTCGGCAACCTGTTGTCCAACGCCGTCAAGTTCACGCCCAAGGGCTCCGTCTCGGCGCTGTTCGACCTCAGCCCTGAAACCGGCGCCCTGCGCCTGACGGTGAAGGACAGCGGCATCGGCATCACGTCCAGCAAGCTGCCGAACCTGTTCGAGAAATTCACCCAGGCCGACAACACGGCCACCCGCCGGTTCGGCGGCACGGGCCTGGGCTTGGCCATCTGCCGCGAACTGACCCAGATGATGGGCGGCTCGATCCGCGTGGAAAGCCGCGAGGGCGAAGGCGCCACCTTCTCCGTCGAACTGCCGCTGGCCCGCGGCGAGGCCGTGGCCAGCCAGATGGACGAAACCGTCGCCCACGCCGAGGAAGGCTCGATCCGCCTGCTGGCGGCCGAGGACAACCCCACCAACCAGCAGGTCCTGACCGCGGTCATGGACTCCTTGGGCATCGAGGTCGACGTGGTGGCCAACGGCCAGCTGGCCATCGACGCCTGGCGCGCCGGCGCCTACGACCTGATCCTGATGGACATCCAGATGCCGGTGATGGACGGCATCGACGCCGCTCGCGCCATCCGCGCCGCCGAGCGCGCCGAGGGCCGTGGCCGCATCCCCATCGTGGCCCTGACCGCCAACGCCCTCAGCCATCAGGTCGAGGAATACCTGGCCGCGGGCATGGACGGCCATGTGGCCAAGCCTATCGAGATCGCCAAGCTCTATGAAGCCATCAGCCGCGCGCTCAACGACGCGGCCTCGAACCGCGCCACCAACGCCGCCTGAACCTGAACGCTGCACAACGACCGGCTCAGGCGCCGGTCAGGCTCGGCGTGGTCATCTCCTCCTCAACGCCGCCCATCGCGGGCGGTGTGAAGTTTTGAGGAGACCCAGTGATGAAAAAGCTTCTTCTGTCCCTGGCCGCCGTGTCCGCCCTGGCCGCGACGGCCATGCCCGCCGCCGCACAGTCCTATCGCCACGACGGCTACGCCCGTGAAAACGTCAGCCGCGGCGACATGCTCGAGATGCGCATCCAGCGCTCGCTGGAACGCCGCCAGATCACCTGGCAGGAGGCCCGCAGCCTGCGCGAGCATCTCCGCGACGCCCAGCGCGTCGAGTGGCGCTACACCCGCGACGGGCGCCTGAGCGGCTGGGAACGCGCCGACCTCGACCGTCGCTTCGACAGGGTTCAGATGAGCCTGCGTCACGAGCGCAACGATCGCGACTACGGTTACGGCTACGGCTATCGCCGCTAAGCCCTTCGGCGACCCCTGAAGGACGCGCCCCCGGTTCCGACCGCCGGGGGCGTCGTCATGCCTGGGCCTCGACGATCGTCAGTTCGGGCCAGCGTCGGCGCACGCTGGCCGCCGTCCGGGCAAAGCCGTTCGTCGCCCGCAAGGGGTTTGGCGCAAGCCGCAGGGCGAACAGGTCCTCCAGCCCGAAGGGCGCCAGGATCGTCATGGCGCCGTCGTCTTCCAGCCGCGCGCCGACCGCGAAGGTCGGGCTCGTGAAGCGCGTGAGGGCCTCAGCCGTATTGGCCAGCGGGCCATAGACCTCGCCGAACTTTCCCTCGAACCACAGATGCACCCGGGCCTGGTTGCGCACCTCCACCATCTGCCGGAACGGGGGTTCGAAGGCCGCGGCCACGGCTGAGATCACGCGATCCTCGGCCTCGTAGGAGAGATCGGCGGCGTCGAAATAGCCGAGGTCGTAGTCGCGCACGCCGTGGTCCGGGTCGCGGCCGGTGAGGTGATTCAGCACCGGCTGATAGATCGCGCCCGAGAAGATCAGCCAGTCGGGCAGGGCAAGGCCCCTCAACGCCGTCATGACGTGCATCAGGCCCGGCGTGGCGCGCAGGATGCCTTCCAGGCGTGCGGCGAAGTCCTGGCTCACCGGCGGGCCGGCAGGTCCATGAGCGGCCACCCGTGGCCCAGCGGGCCGTGACCGCCGCCCAGGCCCGGCGCATGCAGCATCGCCTTGTGCACATAGTCGAACGCCCGCCCCACGGCCTCGGGCAGCCGCAGGCCCTGGGCCAGGCCCACGGCGCAGGCCGAGGCCAGGGTGCAGCCGGTGCCGTGGGTATGGACCGTGTCGATCCGCGGCGCCTGGAAGACGGTCTCGCCCTCCGCCGTCATCAGGATGTCGGTCACCCGGTCGCCCGCAACATGGCCGCCCTTCATCAGCACCGCGCGCGCGCCGCCGCGCAGCAACGCCTCGCCCGCGCGCCGCAGGTCGTCGGTGGTCGCCGCCGCCAGTCCGGTCAGGGCCTGCGCCTCCGGCGCATTGGGGGTCAGCAGGGTCGCCCGCGGGACCAGCAGGCGCCGCACCGCATCCACCGCCGCCTGCGCCAGCAGCGAAGCCCCGCCCTTGGCGACCATCACCGGATCGACCACCGCCGGTATTCTCGGAAAGGCGGCCAGTAGGGCGGCCACCGTCTCGACCATGGCCACGTCGCCCAGCATCCCGGTCTTGACGGCGTCGGCGCCGATGTCGTCCAGCACGGCGCGGGCCTGGGCGCTCACGACGTCGGGAGGGATGGCGTAGACGCCGCTGACGCCGAGCGTGTTCTGCACCGTGACGGCGGTGATCGCGCTGGCGGCGTAGCCCCCCAGCATGGTGATCGTCTTGATGTCGGCCTGCACGCCCGCGCCGCCACCGGAGTCGGAACCGGCGATGATCAGCACGCGACCGCGCGAAGGGGTTTCAGGAAGCGACATCCGTCTCTTTTTCCACAAGACGGCGCGTTGTTCGAGCCGCTTAGCCGCCCGCCCGGTCGATGGCCGCCCAGACCTTCAGCGCCTGGACGGTTTCGCGCACGTCATGGACCCTCAAGGCGGCGACGCCCGCCGCCACGCCCTTCAGCGCCGCCGCCAGCGAACCGCCCAGGCGATCCGTCCCGGCCTTTGCGCCCGGGTCGAGCGCGCCGATGAAGCTCTTGCGGCTGACGCCGAGCAGGACCGGGAAGCCCAGCGCCACGACCTGGTCGAGGTGGGCGAGCAGCGGCAGGTTATGGCGCAGCATGTGCTTGCCGAAGCCGATCCCCGGATCCAGCCATATCCGCTCCCGCGCCACGCCCGCCGCCATCGCCGCCTGCGCGCGCGCACTCAGCGCCGCGCAGACCTCCGCCGTCACGTCGCCATAGGAGGGAGCAGCCTGCATGGTGCGCGGTTCGCCCTGCATGTGCATCAGCACCACCTCGCAGCCGAGTCCGGCGGCCGTCGCCAGGCTTTCGGGCGCGCCTTGCAGGGCGGTGACGTCGTTCCAGATGGTCGCGCCCGCGGCCATGGCGGCGCGGGCGACGGCGGGCTTGAGCGTATCGATGGAGATGGGGACCATGCTCCTGGCGCGCAGGGCCTCGATCAGCGGCGCGGTGCGCTCGATCTCCTGCGCCTCGCCTACCGGCTCGGCGCCCGGGCGGGTGGACTCGCCCCCCACGTCGAGGATATCGGCGCCTTCCTCGATCAGCCGCAGGCCGTGAGCCAGGGCCGCGGCGGCGTCCAGGTAGCGCCCGCCGTCGGAGAAGCTGTCGGGCGTGACATTGACCACGCCCATGACCTTCACGGGCCGGTCAGAGCCAGGGGCGGAACTCGTCATGGCCGTTCATCTCCCGGCCACGGAAGCAATGCGCCTGATCCTCTCCCAGCGGGGGAGCATTGAGCCTGCTCAGGCAGGTTCGGGCCCGGGCCGCGGCGACAGCGGCACGGCCACCGGCGGACCGACCGGACGCTTCTTGTCCAGGTCCTCGCGGTTGGGCGCGACGCCCTTGAAGATGTTGAGGATTTCGTCGCCGCTCAGGGTCTCGTATTCCAGCAGGCCCTTGGCGAGCTTATGCAGGTCGTCCAGCCGCTCGGTGAGGATGCGGCGGGCGTCGTCGAGGCCTTCCTGCACCAGGCGGCGGACCTCCAGGTCGATCTTCTGGGCGGTGTCTTCCGAGACATTCTGGGTGCGCGCCACCGAGTGGCCCAGGAACACCTCTTCCTGGTTGTCGCCGTAGGACACCGCGCCCAGCTGGTCGGAGAAGCCCCAGCGGGTGACCATGTTGCGGGCCAGGCCCGTGGCGGCCTGGATGTCGCTGGAGGCGCCCGAGGTGACGTGGTCCTTGCCGAAGATGATCTCCTCGGCGACCCGGCCGGCCATCATGATGGCCAGGCGCGACGTCATCTGCTGGTAGTTCATGGAGTAGCGGTCGCCTTCCGGCAGCTGCATCACCATGCCGAGCGCCCGGCCGCGCGGGATGATCGTGGCCTTGTGGACCGGATCGGCGGCGGGGACCGTCAGGGCCACCAGGGCGTGGCCGCCCTCGTGGTAGGCGGTCATGCGCTTCTCGTCCTCGCTCATGGCCATGGATTTGCGCTCGGCGCCCATCATGACCTTGTCCTTGGCGTCCTCGAAGTCGCGCATCAGCACCATGCGACGGTTCTTGCGCGCCGCCATCAGGGCGGCTTCGTTCACCAGGTTCGAGAGATCGGCGCCGGAGAAACCGGGGGTGCCGCGGGCGATCACCTTGGTGTCGACGTCGGCGGCCAGAGGCACGTTCTTCATGTGGACGCGCAGGATGCGTTCGCGCCCGACGATGTCGGGATTGGGCACCACCACCTGGCGGTCGAAACGACCGGGGCGCAGCAGGGCCGGGTCCAGCACGTCGGGGCGGTTGGTGGCGGCGATCAGGATGATGCCTTCGTTGGCCTCGAACCCGTCCATCTCCACCAGCAACTGGTTCAGCGTCTGTTCGCGCTCGTCGTTGCCGCCGCCCAGGCCCGCCCCACGATGGCGGCCCACGGCGTCGATTTCGTCGATGAAGATGATGCAGGGGGCGTTCTTCTTCGCCTGCTCGAACATGTCGCGCACGCGGCTGGCGCCGACGCCGACGAACATTTCCACGAAGTCGGAACCGGAGATGGTGAAGAACGGCACACCCGCCTCGCCGGCGATGGCGCGGGCCAGCAGGGTCTTACCCGTGCCGGGAGGGCCGATCAGCAGCGCGCCCTTGGGGATCTTGCCGCCCAGGCGCTGGAATTTCTGCGGGTCCTTCAGGAAGTCGACGATCTCGGAGAGCTCTTCCTTGGCCTCGTCGACGCCCGCCACATCCTCGAAGGTGACGCGGTTCTTGTTTTCCGTCAGCAGCTTGGCCTTGGACTTGCCGAAGCCCATGGCCCCGCGCGTGCCGCCCTGCATCTGGCGCATGAAGAAGATCCAGACCCCGATCAGCAACAGGATCGGCAGGCTCTGGACGAGGAAGCCCACCAGGGTGAAGCCGCCGGCCGGCTTGACGCTGATGTCGGCGCCCTGGCCTTCCAGCCGCTTGACCAGGTCGTCCTGGTTGGGCGGGGTGTTGGCCGTGTAGATCTTGTTCGCCTGGTCGTGGATCTCCACCACCGGGCCGCGGATGATCGCCTGCTTGACCTCGCCGGAGTTCACCCGGTTCAGCAGCTGCGAATAGGTGATCTCGCTGGACGGCGCGGCTTTGCCGCCCCCGGTCATCATGCTGTAGAGGCCGACCAGGGCGATCACGACCACGCCCCAGATGACAAGATTGCGTAGATTCATCGCTTCAGACCGTCCCGGAATTATCCGTCAGCCCTCAAGATAGGGGGACCGACGTCATTTCACCAGCAAGCGCGGCGCCAGCGCGACCGAACACCGCGCCTTGACCATAGAGAAATCCCTTAAAGAAAAAGGCCGCGCAGGAGCGCGGCCTTTGTCGAAATCGGATGTTCGATCCGAATTGTCCCGGACCTACCGCGGCGCGGGCTTCTTCGGCGCCGGCAGCAGGCCTTCGCGCTGGGCGCGCTTGCGGGCCAGCTTGCGGGCCCGGCGAACGGCCTCGGCCTTTTGGCGGGCGCGCTTTTCGGAGGGCTTTTCATAGTGGACGTGGCGCTTCATCTCGCGGAACGAGCCTTCACGCTGCATCTTCTTCTTCAGCGCCTTGAGGGCCTGGTCGACGTTGTTGTCGCGGACGAAAATCTGAACCAGAGGTCTCTCTCCTGTAACCCGCTCCCGCTCGGCCTTGCGCGGCGGTGAGCGAATAAATCTATCGCCCGAAAGGCGAGCCTTCGGGTTTGAGCGGCGCGGGATATCAGAAGGAGAGCCCGATGTCCACGTTCCGTCTGCGGCGAGACGCCGGGAAATCGGCGCGCTAGAGTCGTTTCATGACCACGACCGACGATTGGGCGCAGACGAGCGAGCAGCAGGTGCTGGACCAGGCGCTCAAGCTTGCGCCCGCACAGGGCTGGACCCGGCGCAGCGCCATCGCCGCCGGCCGCGCCGCCGGCCTCAGCCCCGGCGAGACCGAACTGCTGTTGCCCCACGGCCCCGCCGACCTCGCCGCCCTGCTTTCGCGCCGGCACGATGCGGCGGCCCTGCAGGCCTTGGCGGCCATCGACCCGGCGTCGCTGAAGATCCGCGAGCGCATCGCCGGCGCGGTCATGGCCCGCTCCGACGCGGCGGCCGGCGACGAGCCGGCCCTGCGGCGCTGGGCCGGGTTCCTCGCCTTGCCGAGCAACCTGCCGCTGGCCCTGCGCCTGCTCTGGGAAAGCGCCGACAAGCTCTGGCGCTGGGCCGGCGACACGGCCACCGACGAGAACCACTATTCCAAGCGCGTCATCCTCTCGGCCATCCTCGCGGGCGCGCTGGCGATCCGCCTGCAGTCGGGGCGCGAGGCGGCGCAGGCCTTCGTCGACGCCCGCATCGCCAACGTCATGGCCTATGAACGCTGGAAGGCGACCCTGAAGCCGACGGACGTCCTGGCCGAGGTGGCCGGGGCGCTGGGACGGATGCGGTTCCGCTGAGCCGCTGTGGGCCGCCGCCCAACGCCGATCACGGCGTGGGTTGCTACTTCAGCGGCCTGACCCGGTTCACATGCCCCATCTTGCGGCCGGGCTTGGCGTCGCGCTTGCCGTAGAGATGCAGCCGCACGTCGGGATCGGCGGCGTAGGCGGCCCAGCCGCTGGCCTCGTCGCCCAGCAGGTTGAGCATCTCCACCTGCGCGGTCGCCTGCGTCGACCCCAGCGGCCAGCCCGCCACGGCGCGGATGTGCTGTTCGAACTGGTCGACGCCGCAGCCGTCCTGGGTCCAGTGGCCGGTGTTGTGGACGCGCGGGGCGATCTCGTTGACCAGCAGGGCGCCGTCCCTCAGCTCGAACAGCTCGACGCCGATCACGCCGACATAGTCCAGGCCGCGCAGGATCCGCGCGGCGATGGCTTGCGCCTCGGCCAGGGTTTCGGCCGAAACCAGGGCCGGCGCCGTCGTCCGGCGCAGGATGCCGGATTCGTGGTGGTTCTCGGCCAGAGGATAGACCGCGATCTCCCCGCCCCGCCCGCGCGCGGCGATGATCGACAGTTCGCGCGCGAAATCGGCCGCCGCCTCCAGGATCACCGGGACGCCGCCCAGGGCCGCGAAGGCGGCGGCTGTGTCGGCGGCATGCTCGACCCAGCGCTGGCCCTTGCCGTCATAGCCCTCGCGGCGGGTCTTCATCAGAGCCGGGCAGCCGACGCGGGCCGCGGCGTCGACCGCCGCCTGGGGGCTGTCGGCGGGCGCGAAGGCGACGGTGGGCACGTCGTGGGCGTTGAGGAAGGTCTTCTCCTCGACCCGGTCCTGGGCGACGGAGAGCGCCAAGGCGCCGGGCGCGACCGCGACCCCCATCTGCGCCAGCTGGGCGACGGCGGCGGCCGGTACGTTCTCGAACTCGTAGGTCACGACGCTGGCCAGCCGGCCCAGCTCGGTCAGCGCCGCGGGATCGTCATAGGCGCCGACGACCGCATGGGCGGCGACGCGGGCGGCCGGTGCGGCGGGCTCGGGTTCCAGGATCGCCACGTCGAACCCGAGGCGCGCGGCGGCCAGCGCCAGCATGCGGCCCAGCTGCCCGCCGCCGAGGATGCCGATCACCGAGCCCGGCGGCAGCGGAAAGCCGGCCGCACCCTGTTCAGGCATCTTCGACCGTCTCGGGAATGCTGGCGGTGAGGCTGGCGGCGTAGGCCGCGACGCGCATGGCCAGCGCCGCATCGGAGAGCGCCAGGATCTTGGCGGCCAATAGGGCGGCGTTGCGGGCCCCGGCCTCGCCGATGGCCAGCGTGCCCACCGGAATGCCGGCCGGCATCTGGACGATGGAGAGCAGGGAATCCATGCCCTTCAGGGCCTTGGACTCGATGGGCACGCCCAGGACCGGCAGGTCGGTCATCGAGGCGGTCATGCCCGGCAGATGCGCGGCCCCGCCGGCGCCGGCGATGATCACCTTGTGTCCGGCGGCCTTGGCCCCCTTGGCGAAGGCGTACATGCGCTCGGGCGTCCGGTGCGCCGAGACGACCTTGGCGTCATAGGCCACGCCCAGGGCGTCGAGGATCTCGGCGGCGCCCTTCAGGGTCGGCCAATCGGACCGGCTGCCCATGATGATGGCGACCGGCGCGGCGTCAGCGCTCATGAAATCCCCAAACCCCTGCGACGAAAGGCGCGGAGTATAGGCGCCGCCTTTACGCCTGCAACCAACGACCGTTAAGTTTCTCATACCCTTTCAGGCCTTGGTGAGTCGGTCTCCGTCATGAAAATCGCCGGCGCCTCCGAACCGTTCTCCGCGATCAGACGTCGCGCCCTGGCCCAGGCCGGCGCCCAGACCACCGCCACGGTGAGCGCGGCGGGCGACACCACCGCCTTCCTGGGCCTGTCGGAGCCCGACCTGACGCCGACCGTGCGCGCCGCCCTCATGACCCTGCTGGGCGAGGTGGATGACCTGCGCGGCGAGGTCGCCCGGCTGAAGGCGCGCCTGGTCGAGGCCGAGGACATGGCCGACCGCGACGCCCTGACGCCGCTGCTGAACCGCAGGGCTTTCCTGCGCGAGCTGTCGCGCATCCGCACCTTCGCCCAGCGCTACGGCTCGCCGGCCAGCCTGGTGTTCTTCGACCTCGACAACTTCAAGAGCATCAACGACCGGTTCGGCCACGCCGCCGGCGACGCCGCCCTGCAGACGGTGGCCGAGCGCCTGAGCGCCCATGTTCGGGAATCCGACATCGTCGGCCGGATCGGCGGCGACGAGTTCGCGGTGATCCTGGTCCAGGCCGACGCCGCCACCGCCGAGGCCAAGGCCGCCTCGCTGGCGCGCAATCTGGAAGAGGCGCCGCTGGAATTCGGCGATTGGTCGGCGCCGCTGCACCTGACCTATGGCGTCAGGGAGATTTCGCCGGACCTCGAGCCGGAGGCGATCCTCGCCCAGGCCGATGCGGCGATGTTCGCCCGCAAGCGGGCCAAGGCCGCCGGCTGAGCTTCGGCCGGCGATCAGGCGATGATGTCGGGGGTCAGCATGTCCTCGATGCGGGTGATCTGGTCCTTCAGCGACAGCTTCTTGCGTTTCAACCGGCCGATCAGCATCAGGTCGGGCGTAGGCATCTGGGCCAGCGCATAGGCTGCGGCGTCCAGGTCGGCATGGTCCTGCCGCAGTTCCGCCAGTTGCGCGTGAAGGTCCTCCTCCGACTCGGGATATTCATCGTTCATGGATTTACTCGGGATCGCGTCGCGCGGGCTTATTCGTAAGACCGGCGGCGGCGGGAAGTAAAGCTAGGGCAGCACGTCGGCCAGGCCTTGCAGGGCCTGATCGGGCGCCGTCACGGCCCAGGCCGCGACGGCCGCGCGCAAGGCCTCGATCGACGCGGCCCCGTCGCCCGCGCCGCCCAGGGTCTCCAGCGATTCCATCAGCACCCGTTCAGCCTGCAGTTCGGCGGCCTTGACGTCCGCGCGCAGGGCCTCGCGCGCCGCGTCGCCGACGGCCGGAAAGGCAGGCTTCAGGGCCCGGCGCACGCCGCGCAGCGGTTCCAGCACGCTCGCGTCCCAGGCACGCGCCACGGCCGCGCCGCGCCCCAGCAGGGCCGCATCGGCCGTCTGCGCCCAGACGGCCCAGAGCAGGTACGAGGTGTTCTGGCCGTGGGCGTCCTGCAACGCCAGGGTCGCCTGCGGCACGCCCGGCCGTTCATAGGCGCCCAAGGCCCAATCCCAGAGCCCCACGATCAAACCCCGCCTGGCGAAGGCCCGACATCGCGGCCCCAGCGCTTGACCGGCCGCCAGCTCAGCCCGAACAGGTCCAGCGCCCGGCCCACGGACTGGTCGACCATCTCCTCCAGGCTTTCAGGCCTGGCGTAGAAGGCCGGCAGCGGCGGCGCGATCACCGCGCCCATCTCGGCCAGCTGGACCATGGTGCGCAGGTGGCCCAGGTGCAGCGGCGTCTCGCGCACCATCAGCACCAGGCGACGATGTTCCTTCAGGGTGACGTCGGCGGCGCGGGTGACCAGCGACGAGGTCACGCCGGTGGCGATCTCGCTCATGGTGCGCACCGAACACGGCGCGACGATCATCCCGAGCGTCGGAAACGATCCCGACGCCACGGCCGCGCCCACGTCGCCGGGGCGATAGGCGACGTCGGCCCTGGCCTGGACGTCGGCCACCGACAGGTCGGTCTCCTGGGCGATGGTCAGCGCCGCCGCGCGCGTCAGGATGAGATGGGTCTCGACGTCGAGCTCACGGGCCGCGTCCAGCACGCGCAGGCCGTAGACGACGCCGCTGGCGCCCGAAATGCCCACCACGAGACGGGATCGCCCGGATTTGGTCATGCCGCTGGGTCCTTGCGCCCAAATTCGAGGCGAACGCCAAGCGCCGCCACGCGCAAACATATGTGATCTGACACGGCCGCGCAGCGGGTGTTCACTTCAAGGCGTCTCAACAGCAAGGAGAATGCGTCATGGCTGTGGAAGCCCGGATCCGGGAACTCGGATCACGTCACCACTCCCTGGATAAAGCCATTCAGGACGAGCTGCGGCGACCGGCGACCGATGACGCCAAACTTAGAGAGCTGAAACGACAGAAGCTGAAGCTCAAGGAACAGATCGAAACCTTGGGCGGCCGGACGCACTAGGCGCCCGAACCCCTTATTCTTCGCCGAATTCCTGGTCGTCATGGGCCGGCGCATCCTCTGCGCCGGTCTCTGACGCCGGACGCAGGGTCGCGCCTTCAGGCTCGGTGACGCCGCGCTTGGCGTCGTCCTTGGCCTTCTTGTCGGCCGCCTTGCGGACCACCGCGTCCAGTTCCATCTGGGTCGAGAGGCCGAGCGTCACCGGATCCACCGGCTTGATGTTGGCCGCGTTCCAGTGGGCGCGGTTGCGCACCTGCTCGATCGTCGCCTTGGTCGTGCCCAGCAGGCGCGAGATCTGGCTGTCGGCCACTTCCGGGTGGTTGCGGATGAACCAGGCGATGGCGTCGGGGCGATCCTGGCGACGGGACACCGGCGTATAGCGCGGTGCCTTCTTCACCGGCTTCAACAGTTCGGCGTGGCGGCTTTTTTGCGCCTTCATCCGGTACTTGGGATCGTTCTGGGCGGCGTCCAGTTCCTCGCGCGACAGCTGGCCGTTGCCCATCGGATCGGCCCCGCGGATATCGCGCGCCACCTCGCCGTCGGCGATGCCTTTGACTTCGAGCGGATGCAGGCCGCAGAAGTCGGCGATCTGTTCGAAGGTCAGCGAGGTATTGTCCACGAGCCACACGGCGGTGGCCTTGGGCATCAGAATTTCGGCCATGATTTCCTGGCTCCAGAAATGACGGCGCCCGGCCTTGCGGCCGGGCGGGTGTGGTCCGTCATATAGGCGGGTTCTCTATCCAAGAAAACGGGAATCGGCGCGAATTCAGTCGATTCGTCCACGACGCGAGGCTGCGGAGCCACAGGCGAACGCCGCGCGCATGGGTTAAGCTTGGCCGAGCCGGCGCCGCCGGTCGTTTGCGAGGTCTGGGTGACGTCACGTCTAGCCATCTACCAATCGTCTGGGGGCCTCTACGCCCGCCGCAACGTGTTCGGCGTGGACGTCGCCAATCTCGGGCTGTACCGCGCGCTGATCGCCCACGGCGGCCTCGAGCAGCTGACGGTGCTCAGCACCCAGCAGGCCGGCGCCCAGGAGATCGCCGACGTGCTCACGCAAGGCGCGACCAGCCCCCCGGTGGTGGTGAGCGACATCATGAACCAGCGGGCGGCGGCCGACGCCGGCGCGCTGCTGCGCGGCCGGCCGGATCTGCACGACCTGGCCTGGCTGCGTCGGCGCGCGGTGGGCGACAGGGCCTACAGCCTGCTGGGGCTGGTCCACACCATCGCCCCGCCGACCATGCGCCAGATGATCGCCATGTCCGCCGTGGGCCCCGTCCAGCCCTGGGACGCCATCATCTGCACCTCGCCTTCCGTGCAGCAGGCGCTGTCCAGCATGCTGGACGAATACGGCGACTATCTTGGCGACCGCTTCGGCGGCCGGCGCGGCCCCAGGCCCGACCTGCCGCTGCTGCCGCTGGGAGTCGATCAACAGGCCATCGCCGCCGGCGCCAGGGGGCCGGGGGTCCGTCAGGCCCTGCGCGCCGAACTCGGCCTGGCCGACGACGATGTGCTGGTCCTCTGGGTCGGGCGGCTGTCGTTCTTCGAGAAGGCCTTTCCCCAACCCATGTTCCGCGCCGCCCAGGAAGCGGCGGAAGCGACCGGCGCGCGGGTCTGCCTGGCGCTGGCGGGCTGGTTCCCGCACGGCGAGACCGACGAGGCCCGCTATCGCCAGGCCGCGGCGGCCTATGCGCCCTTGGTCGACCTGAAGGTCCTCGACGGCGGCGACCGCGAGCGGGTGATGGGCCTCTACGGAGCGGCCGATATCTTCCTGTCGCTGGTGGACAACATCCAGGAGACCTTCGGCCTGACGCCGGTGGAAGCCATGGCCGCCGGCCTGCCGGTCGTGGCCAGCGACTGGGACGGCTATCGCTACACCATCCGCGACGGGGTCGAGGGCTTCCTGATCCCGACGCTCGGCGGCGTCGCGGGCGGGCTTGGCCACGCCATGGCCCTGCGCCACGCCATGGGCCTGGACACCTACCAGACCTACGTCGGCGAGATCGCCCAGCATACGGCTGTGCACGTCGGCCGTGCGGCCGCGGCGCTGTCGGAGCTGATCCGCTCGCCGGCGCTGCGGGCGCGCATGGGAGCGGCGGGCCGGGAGCGCGTCCGGACCAGTTTCGACTGGCCCGTCGTGGTGGGGCGGTTCAAGGCGCTGCTGGCGCATCTGGCCGACCTGCGGAGCCAGGCGCCCGTCCAGACCGGGCCGGCGCTCAATCCGGTCAAGGGCGATCCGTTCGCCGACTTCGCCGGCTTCGCGACCCAGACCCTGAAGCTGGACACCATCCTGCGGGTGCGTCCCGGCGTCACCGCCGACGACCTCGAGCGGGCCCGTGGCGTCGAGCTGGATCAGATGTTCGGCGTCTGGCGGGGCGACCACGACGAGTGCCTTGCCGTCCTCGGCTTCATCGCCGCGCGCAACGGCGCGGCGGTGCGCACGATCCTGGGCGAATTCCCCGTCGCCCGGCGTCGCGCGGTGGAACTGTCGCTGCTGTGGATGGGCAAGCTCGGCCTACTGGACTGGCTGGCCTGATCCCCCCGCCAGCCTATTCCAGCGGTCGATGCCCGACGATTCTTAGTCCGTACCCTGCCGAACCGGGCAGAACGGGCGCCGACGAGGTCAACAGCAGCATGTCGCGGACGCCGAGGTCGATGAGGATCTGGGCCCCGATGCCGTAGTCGCGCAGGATGTTGGCCTTGTGGTCGGTCGCGGTGTCATCGCCGTAGCGTTCCGAGAGCCAGGCTGGATTGGAATCGCGGATGAACACGGCCACGCCGGCGCCCTCGTAATCGGTGATCGCCTGCAGGGATTTGGGCACGTGCTCGCGACGCCGTTCCACGTGGCCCAGCATGTCGGCGGCGAAGTCCACGCGGTGCATGCGCACCAGGGTCGGCTTGTCCGGATCGATCTTGCCCTTGGTCAGGA
>Ga0307513_10000128_pt1 | contig 107066 bp, 103 predicted proteins | sample 15_EM_MG_FD_202174 | JGI IMG/M metagenome (GOLD analysis project Ga0307513, IMG submission 202174) | Populus trichocarpa ectomycorrhiza microbial communities from riparian zone in the Pacific Northwest, United States - 15_EM | ecosystem: Host-associated > Plants > Roots > Unclassified...
TAGATTGTAGAAGAAGAAATTGGTCGTTCTTGAGAAAATCACGGGTGGGAATGCAGTTGGAAAGGGGATTGACCGAGTAATTGCTGAACAGTTCTCCCCAAGGTTAGAGAATTAAATTAGGTGAAGATCAGAGCTCGGGTTTCTCTCTCTCTCTCTCTCTCTCTCTCTCTCTCTCTCTCTCTCTCTCTCTCTCTCTCTCTCTCCCTCTCTCTCCCTATCTTCCTTCTTCCCACCCTTTCCTCTTCCCAACCCTCGTCCCCCACCTATCCTCTCTCTCCCTGGATATCGCTTTTAAACTAGCTGCGCCCCAGATATAAATTACTAACAGCAGGGCAGACTATTCAGAGCCCTGGACATTTGCGATCTTCCGAAGACAATACCACCACAACAAGGAAGGCTAGGCGGTGGGGTTAGTCAATGGAGACACACTCTTCAAATAACTATAGCACACTGGGCCATAGCGCTTAGACCATATACTGCCCCCGGACATCTATTACTCACGGTTCATAAATTGTTAACCTTTTCATCCTCAAATATACAAGACCACTAAAGGAAAGAAAAAACTATATAGCGAAGGTCAAAACACCCATCAGCCAGTGCCAACATCCATTCAGGAAGCATAGGATGCACCACTGTATGTGTCAGAAATGGCCGCATAGCACTCAGCTCCATAAACTTCCCTCATAAACCCCACCCACAGAGCTAAACCCGATCATAGCCGATCACTCACCTCATGCTCACACTCGAGCCCGGCCAACCAGCCGGTGGGCCGGCCTTCCGTAAGTATGATAGAAATAGAAAAAGAGAAATTTGAACAATAATAAACCTTCCCACGACCCACGAAACCTACATAATTCCTGTCCCGAAAATACTTAGTACGCCGTAGGATGTGCTTGCCCTTCCTCCCTTAACTCCGCACATGTATTTATGCACCACCATCATCCAGAACCTTTGGTCCGATCCGACGAAACTCAAGCCAAACCAAACCTAACCTGAATTAACCACATCAAAACACCAGTTAATTTAACCCCGTATATATGGCCACGGATATGGTACCTTGCAGTCAGCACTCCCCCCACCTGCTACCCCCGTTTTGCTAAATGCAAGGGGACTTGACGGCTATCGAGTGGTAGCGATAATCCTGGCTCACATGTGTTTGTATGTATGAATTGGGCTATGCAGGCATCCGATGCATAAGTGTGATGCGTGACATACACATGCGTCAAGGTACACAGATCAATATGTCTCGGCATGGTATTTTACCCTGCCCTATCCTGCCCTTCAGTAAGGTGAGATGAGTTGAATATGTACTTTCCGCCTCGATTAGTTAAGTTATGTAGACAAGGAAGAAAGAAAGAAGTCAACTTATAAGGAGAAGGGACGAAGAATTTTAGAAAGCAGCGCCGTATCAAACCAATTCGACAACGAATCGAGGAATACAAAAATTCAAATGCGATAGTGTGACCAAAGGGGCATGCAAACAAGCGAAAACACAAGCAAACATACACAAACCCAATTATGAAAAGGGGAGGATATGAGCCGAAGCTGGCGAAAAACGGACCTGTTTACACAGTTCAGAGGATCAAAGGAATAAGAACAATAGAAATAGAGACTAATAAAAGGACCAATAAAACTAGCCTATGTGCGGGCAATCGAGAGCAGAAATAAAGAGAAATAACTATTTATAATGCAGTGTGAATGGGGCCGTTTTTCTCCCCGTTGCTCTCCCCTTCTATCCCGGGGATAAAACGCTGAACAACGTGAAACAAAAACAAATCCGAGCACCAATCCCTTTCCGCCTCCCCGTTTCGGCCCTCCGAAAAGAAAGGAAGGGCAAAGGAGAGAACAAAGGCGAAAAAAAAGAAGAAAAAACACGACCGCCCGAAGAAAATAGCATGCAGCAAAACCAAATTCAATCGTCCCTATTCTCCCACTTTCATCAATCGTAAACTCATGCCCACGGCTTCCGCAGCACCCCGTGACTGCCAGTCTATGTTGAGACCTCACCAAGATCTTCAATCATGTCCCAATCAGGTCCAATATCGTCCCTCTGATGACCACCTCCGTGACTCCCTTCCTCGCCTCTTTCAACCCACCCTTCACCGTTGGTCTCTCGCCATATGCTCTGAATGTACTTTTGTAGCGTCCTTAGGCCCCGTAAATACCCTCTATCAACACCATCCCGATCCTTAGGCGGACACGTTGTAACTTTAGGCAACGGATCTTCGGCAGTAACACAATTGGCAAAGTCCACGATCTTGAGGTCGATGTTCCTGTCGTGGTCCATGCCATCGTATATCATAAGCAAACTGCTAGCATAGAATCGATAACCAGGAAGTCTCCTTATCATGGCTTCCAGCGCTCTGAGCTTCTCCAGTATAGTAGGGATGTGGCGCAAAATGGAACTATTAGTTTGGCCATCGTAAAGGAAACGGGTAAGTGCGGCCTGGAATTCGCGCCCGGCCTTGAGATCTCTACCGAAATACTTGTCTTGGAAGAGATAGGTCTGCTCCTTCACGTTCCACACTTGCATTCCACAAAGCCGTACACCTAAATCACGAGAGGTGGTAAGGGCACATTTATTGGCTTGCGATTGTTTTTTTTTTTCAGAGGCCTCGACGCCATACTGTCGGGTTCCCATCTTGAGGTCAAGGACACAAGGCCTCTTCATGCCTGCCGTTAGATCTTCGAGGAGAAGGAAATGCTCCACACGCTCGATAGGCTGCTGCTGTAGTACTTCTTGCGGTATAGGGATATCTGGGGTTTCGCTGATAGCGACAGGGTCCGGGGACTCTGTAGTCGGGGGGACAGGGGGAGGCGATGGAATAGAATGGGGTTGCTGTGTCCGTGAGGTGTTTTCTGGGGCAGCAAAGCGGACCGATGATGATGGTGGTGGTGGTGGTGTAGCTCTTCGGCTCAAACATCTGGTTGCCCAAGTCTTCTTCCCGAAAGGCGCGCTCTCATCCTCGTCCATCTTAAATACTTCGTCTTCCCGATCACCTCCATAACCTTCATCCTCAGTAGCATTACCACAAACGGGTGGGCTCAACGATCCTCGCTTGTCTGACCTTTTGCATACGTTGCTACTCGATCGCCTTCTCGGGAAACCAGCCCTCCGCTTTTCAGGTGTTGTCGGTGATCCGCCCAAACAAGATCCAACATTGCCATTGATGTCGTTGTTCTTTGAAAGTGTCCTCAAATCCGTACTGGAGGCACGTCTCCTCTCTCCTTCATTACGAATGGATGTGATTTTACGATCCTCGGGAGAGGCTCGATGTCGATGGGGCGTTCCGAGATCCGTGCTACTCCTCCTGAAACTGGATCTGCCGTCCGTGCTCAGAGATGCGTGATGGTGCCGGTGACCATGGGAGTGATTGCAATTGTAATGGCATGGCCTTGAATGTGAACGAGTGTGGTGGTGACCGCGGGGAATAGGTGGGGATCCAAAAACCTCCCTCAATACTTGTTCCTGTAATTTGCGGTTCACCGAAGTGGCACCAGCACCCCAGATGGACTTTCTTGGGTGGGTTTCGCCCTGACTGCTATCACCGCCATTATCGGCAGCGTTTGCCTCTGGCGTATCCGGCACCGCCCCCGCGCTTTTCGGCCCCCCGCTCTGAGCTGACTCTGGCGACTGCCCCCCTTTGTCACTACCAGAATACGTTGGGTTCGAAGAGTGGGATGGGGCGCTAGCCGAAAAGCGAAAAAGGTTTTCAGGAATAATGTGTCTGTTGTTCTCGAAGACCACCTGGGGGAGAGGAAAGGGCGCGCCCCCAGAGGTCGCCTCCGAGTTATATACAACATTCGGGGCCTTCGTAAACTCTGCTTCAATCGGTCGAGAGTCTGCATCACTTTTGCCATTCTTAGCAGAGGTCTCATTTTCCGTCGCCAATCCGTTCACCTCACGCGAGCTTGGTGCAGCCTCCTTTTTGATGGTCCTCTTCTTCTTTAGCGCCTTTCTGAAGGTAACGTTAAGAACCCCAATGTACCTTGATGTCGCGAAATACATGTCAGCCCCACAACGTCTCGCAAGAAAAAAAAGCCAACAATCGAAGATTGGAACACAACTACAAGTCATTATCAAAGGCTTAGAAAAACACAGGCTTACTTTGGTAGAAATCCTAAAAGTTGTGGATGCCTCTTCTCAACAGCCTCATAAAATTCATTTTCTCTATTACTCAAGCTTTTACAAACAGCTCTGCGGGAGAATCTGAACAACGCCGTATGGCCTCCAACTTGATGATTGTACGGTTTTAGTTCCACAGCTCCCAAAGGAACCTGAGGCACGATCTTCGACTGGGCACTAGAAGAATGTTGCTTTCGGTTGTCGAGCGCTTGATCGTATTTGATATGGGGGCGCGGTGCAATGGGCGTAGCAGTTGGGGTGATATCCTCAGTTTCAGATAAAGCAGTTCGATAGCCGCTCCCACTACGATCATTTTCGCCATTTGAAAGCTCATCGTAGCTATCGGAAAAGTCAGAAAACCCTGACGCAGCCGACGAATAGCCTTCAGTGTTGGAGTGATAGCCTTTATAATCATCATCCGCGATCACGGATAGTCGGCGGCCTTGGTAACGGTATTCGTCATCCCCAGATTGGATAGATAAATCGAATTCTGGACTTTCTTCACAGTCCTTATAACGTATATCATCATCTTTCTGTTTACCAGTCTCGATCAACGGCCTCTGTGAGACCGGGTTACTGTATTGGCCCTTCACTGGACTTGTCTTATGACCAAGTGAAGAGCCTGTGGCACGAGACGGAGCTGGATGCGGGATGTATAGGGCAGAGGAGATTTCATCCTTATCAGATTCTTCCTCTTCATCGTCATCGTCCTCCGGGCGGTCTGGCCTTTCAATCGGTTCAAAGTCGTTAGGTATTTCTATGGATAGATCTCGACATCCGGGAAAGGGGGATTCGCTGCGACCCTCAGGAACCACTGTTGCAATCGAGGAAGGGGATGAGTTTCTAGAGCCCACGTGGACACTTGATGAATCACTGTTGGCAGGGGAGATACCCTTGAGGGCCGAGTCTAATCTAGAATCAATCGTCGACTGAATCCCAGAAGGCTCGTTCCCATCAACTGCTCCGCAAACAGGATTAGAATGAGAGGCCGGTGTGGATGTTTTATCAGAAACTTTAGAAGAAAGCTCATCACTTGATGATTGAGAATATGCATCTTTCGTACTTTTAACTGAAAGAACATTAGAAGAAAGGCCTAGAGGGGGGGCATTATTTTCCTTCATTGTCTTGCTTAACTGTGTGACAGAAACCGTTCTTCCATTACCTTTTAATCTTGCTTTCTTCTCCTTCTCCTTTGCACGCTGTTTCTCTTGTCGTTCCCTCTCTTTCTCTTTCTCTTTTTCCTCTCGCCTTAACTTCTCTCTTCCACGTTCTTCAATAGCCTGTTCATTCTCCCGGAACAACCCAAGTCTTTGTGTTGCCTTCCTGCTACGAGAATTACTCTCACTAGCCATAACAGCAGCAATGGATCTCCCAGCATCGTCCTCATCTTCCCGAATGGGGCTGCTCTGTATCGGAAAACTTGCCTCTCTATCATCACTTCTCGCATCCCATCGTGCTACAGAAGTGCCCAGTCTTTCATTGAAATCAATAGGACTATCAAGGCCAAGTTGGGCCCCGAGAACAGCATCAGAGCCACCCCCACCGTTGGCCTTCGAAAAGGAAGTTCGGGTCGAAGGCGTAGAGGGGCGTTCAGTCGGACTGTCGGCTGGGCTTATGTAAGGTGGAAGGGTTATGTGAGAGCTCTTTTCCTTCTGATGAGAGGAAAATATATAACCATTTTCATGCGATTCAGCAACTCCAGTATCCGGATGTATGCCTCCGCCGAGCGTAAATTTAGCCTCTAAAGGGAAGGATGTAGATTGAGGCCTCCAATAGCGGAAAGGAGGACGAGATAAATCGGCTTCGTCATAGGAATTTCCGTAAATTGGTTCGCTGGGGTCGATTCCTATGTTCTTGGTAAAAAGAGAGGGTGATGACGCAGATGAAGAAAGGGTAGTTGACGGTAAAGTAGAAGTTTGTGAGGTAGAAAGGGTATCGTCAGAATTTGAGGATGTATCAAAATGATTGCTGATTGTTTTATGCTCTTCACCACTATCAGCAGTAAATGATGAGGAAGTAAGAATTGGAAAACTGCTGCTAGAAGGGACAGGACCTGAAGGGGCCAAAGGAGAGTCCTTTAGAGGTATGGGATCATGGAACGGGACTGGCATGAGGAGTCATTGAAGCCTGCTGGAAGCCAGGTAAACTTGGGGGAAAAAGTGTAGAGAGATGACGTTATCGCGAACCGTGATATGATCGGTGGAGAGGAGATAAGCAGAGGGAGATTTTTGCTCGCGCCCGAAATTGGGGATAAGGTGTTGTTTCTAAGATAACTCCGGCGCAAGTAGGGGCTCTTGTAGAGAGGAAGGAATGGGGGGGGAGAGGGCGATCTTGTGATCCCCTTGCTTGTGAAGGATGCGTAGGAGAATGGCAGCTATGTAATAGAGGAAGAGATGTGTCGGAGGCGAACAGAAGTGAGCAACGAGAGTTGAGCCAAGCTAATGGACAAAGCAACGCAACAGAGCGGGCACCGGGCTGAAGAGAGGAACCCAGCCAAGCTCAAGGGCCAGAGGGCAAAGTCACAGATACAAAAAAAAAGGGTAAAAAAGGAGAGAAATCTACTGCAAGCGGGAAAGGGGGCCAGAAGAGAATTAAAGAGAAGTGTACCAGCACAGGTACTTGGATCATACTTGCAGAGCAGGAGGGAAGGCTCCAGTCCCAAAACAAGGAGAGCCCAAGACACTGAACACTATAGTTGCTGCTCCCCTTTACCCTGACCCAAAACGAAGAAAGCCCCACGGGTGCTGCAATGCGGCCACTCACTCGTAGGCGTCTCCTCAATACCGACAAACGGCGGAAATTGCATTCACATCCACATTCACACTCACAAACAATAGTAGTAACCCCCTCATCACCTAAGGCCTCCGCGGTGTTGTGTCCATACGGGCAGCGTCCCCAGTCTCGACGGCCCCATACAAAGCTGGACTATGGAGCAAGTTATCATCGACGGATCAGGCTGTCTATCCCCAACGTGTTTATGCATATTACAGCTCTTTTCCGTCACGAACATATTCCATTGGCCCTCGTCTCCCCGATCGAGGCACAGTGCATGGAGCCGACTCTTGGCCAAGGTGGCCAAGGACCTCCCGGTACGGTAGTTTCTGAGTTCCCCAAAAATCCCAATCGAGTGTTGAGAAGATGTCTGCTTGAGGATGTTAATAACACAAATTTGCCCCAGGTAAATCCAACCGGTATCTAGATGGATGGTAGCTATTTGGGTGCCATATAACACCACCATCGTGCGCCTGGTTTATGGGGAAGAAAAGTGTGAAAAATCAAAATGAAAAGGAAGAAAAAGAAAAAATAAATCAAAATCCACAAAGTGTTGGAGCCCAAGCCATTGGGTCTCCTCCTCAAGGCGTTTGGCCAATCAATCTTGAGTTATGGGCAGCATGACGAGTCGATTGGAGTCTGTCTTCGGTTTCTCTACATGAATGAACAGTACAGACGGATCGATCTCACGATTCCAATGACCGAAATTGTCTTCCCCCGTTTAACTTAAGGTCTAAACATGCAGTCGCTTCAGCCACTGCCGGAGGTGCCTGGAAGAAAAGGCTGCGGGATTTATCTTTTTTCCCCTCCATGGGCTCCTTTCCGACAGCAAACTTTTTGTCTCACATTATCTTATTCACTTGCGGCGCTACTCCGTAGTCTACAAGTGCGATGTCTCTCCAATTCGACGGTCGAACCCCACCACAAGGATACGCCGAGCGCTCCACAGAATTGTAAGAAAAACAAAAAATAGAGGCTCGTGCTATGTTGGTGATTTCCCCTCCCTTCAAATCCTCCTGCTTGGGTCATCAGATTGTTTCACCATCGGCTGACTCCCCAAGAAACCGTTGAGCCTCCTGCCGTTAACCCCGCAATTTCAAGTCATCACCTGGTTTAAGCGGAAGCCACAGCTTTCGGGTGCTGTGTGGTCGTGTCATTACCAAACTGCACCGTTTTGGACAAGCGGAAATATTTTCCTCGTCGCTCAGCATCCCGGCAGTTCGATGGCCTCCTGTATCCATGCTTGAATAGTATCGTGGTACCAGTGTTCAGCTGCTATGGTAGCAGTAGTGCCCTGGGATCCGTCGTATCCAGGCTTATCGACACGGCGTTGGCAGCTGGCATCTCTATCTCCATGTGTCTCAAAATCATCCAATTTTAGGTGAAATTTAACTTTTAGCCCGTCCCCTCCTCTCCCATAAGCTTAACCACTCGAGTGATCATCACCGAATTGAGAGCGGCCAATTCTAATTATGCGGTTGTCGATGGGACAGTCCCTAATGGTATATGCACTATAGTACCGACCACTTCCCCCATGGACGAGATCTCATCGAGGACGGACCTCCTTTGGCCAACAACCAGCAGCAATTCTTGTTCGATGGCTACAGCAATATCTATCCTGTTGCAGATTATAACATGTGGGCTCTCTCCGCTCGGATTGTGGAGGGGGAAAAAATAACAAAACAAAAAACGAAAGTCTTCTGGCTACCTCCTAGGCGGGTTCATGGCTGCGGCAGTTGATTTTTGTTTTGTTATCCAGCTGGAGGACGCCAGATAGGCACTATTAGGGTAATTCGAGATTTGAACACCTCCCCCCAGCTTCCCATTCCGCCACCTATTTCCGGCAGACATACCGGTGTTCGAATGATAATACAGCGGTGACTGGGTTTTGAGGGGATCGATCAGCTCTATTGTGCACTCCGGGCACTGAGGGCACATACTGTGCTGTACAGTACCATGCTATACCGCACTATACAGTACGAGCACCAAATGGCCACTTACGGTAAGCACTTGCAAACACAGATGCACATTGCATGCATCACCATACTTGGGGAGTGTTAATGATGGAGCTGACGCGTACAGTTGGCGATCCTATCTCTGATTTCCACAGTATTAGAATGGGTCAGCTCTCTCTTATTGACTTTTACGGCTCTCGACACAGACTGAGCCTGCCTCATAATTCTTCCCGGAACCGATCCGCTGGGAACCAAATTTCTGCAACATTTCACTCATTGCGAGTCGCTTAGCCAGAATTTTGAATCCTTGGGCGGGTCCGTATCCTAAATCACATGCATCCAGGGTGAAGTTTTGTACCTAATACTGACGTTATCTTCAGAGGCTCCTTCCTCCGCGATACCGGTAGACCGAATTGCAACGGCGTCGGCATTCTCCTGATAAGAATACCGTAGCACGATAGGGGGGACAACAAGCAGGAGGGGTGCATCGAACAGCCCTAGCAAAATTTGATATTTGCCACTAGATTTTTGGCGTATCGTCCACCGTCCCCCTACCGCGCTATATTTCCCAGTGCGGTGGCCAGTGATGCCTTGTCCGCTTGTAACCGGAACTTCGTGAAACATAAAAACCACTATAGAACTCCGGGACGGGTTGTTTTCATAATATTATTATAAACATCCAAGGAATGAATTCGTTCGAAAATACAACTAGGGAGTGCAGCCACACTCTGCTATCCTAGATCTCGATAATCCGGATATTCTCTATCCCGTATGAATTTCTGTGAGTTCCGAATTCCTTACACCAACACCTAACCAATTGCCCCGGGCCACCCGCTACACCAGACAGATTCTTTGGGTTTCAGCCGTCCGGAGTGGCGGGGTGCGACTATTCTCGGGGTTTTACTCAGATGCCTCGGTATGGTGCCCGAACACTTGCCTTCAATTTGCGGGGATAACCTAATCTTTCGGCAAGACCCCTCTAGCCGGGCAAGGTTAAAATCAGGTGTTCTTATATCCTTGACCATTCATCCGGCTACATCTCCCCTAAGGGATTGAAGAATTGAGTTTGGCTGACTATGGATATGTATTTATATCACCCATAACTCAGTGGCCTTCTCTATCGAATAATGCACCTATGAATTAGGACAGGATGGGACCGAGTAGACGCGAATCTTGCGCTATCTAGATGCCGGCTTCTTGGAGGACTTGGATAAATGAAGAGCATCCCCATTCGACATATCAATCTGTGGAGTAAATACTCCCCAGCTTTTACCAGCCACCCCTGCTCAAGCAATGTAATTATTGAGAATTCAGGGTTTGAAGTGGAGAATTACGTGGATTGGCAACCTTCTTCTGCCGTGCAGGGGCACGAGAATTGGTTTGCCGAAGGGCCTTTGGGATCCCGTGGTGATTCGAAAATTTCAACCTGTGGTGGTGGTGTTATGTTACATGCATTTGCAGAATGCAATACCATACGGCACCGTATCTCAAATCACTCTATAGCCAATACAAAGATTTCTTCGGACGCCTTTCGTGGCCACGCCTTCACAGCAGCACCATTGAGGGTGGCCCTGTATCATGTACCGTATTCTATTAAAGGATCAACATAAAATATGACCCAAAGCTTCCCCCGTAATCAGAACATGCAAGATTGTTCATTGCAAAAATAAAAATATAGAAAATGATACTCGTGCATGACCGGGAAAATGGTGTTTCGGGCAACGGGATCTCAGAGTTGCCCAAACAAGGAGCAAACGGAGGTCTTGGGGCCGTCTAGTGCATGATACGATATCCAGCGACTGAAGATCAGGGCTGGAGCACGTGGCAACAACGACTGGCCAGAGATAGCCGATGGATTTTCTTTGGCAACATGTCTGAGATGTACGGGTAGTTGTACTCGAGTAATATGGATGATTGAAATCCCTGTCTATCGTCACTGGTGCTCAGCAGCACAGTGAGCCGGGAGCATTGGAAGTTAAAGAATGGACATAATTTACCCGCCAGGGAGCCTTATGTTCAACAGCACTATTGAGCCTACGTTTTCGGAACTCCATACACAATATCAGAGTTTTGCGTTGATCTTTTAGTTTGTGAGGGGTTGAACGGCTGAGCCGGTGATTTCGGGGAAGTAGTGTTGGTAATGAGCAGCCCATGGAATATCAGCTCCAAATCTAGTTCCTCCGAGCCTCCGGCTGTGGAGGGTGCTCCTCACATATAGTGTCGTTTCATACTCTCTTGTAACATATTATGATGCCTTACAGTAAACCCCAACAAATCATAGAATCGGGATTAAGATATCAAGTCCTAAGCAGGCATCGGCCACCGGGACCACTCGTTCATCTCGCCAACACCAGTGATATTGAGCTTAAACACCAGGTGGGCGCTTCTAAATGAAACGGTGGAAGCTGAGCAGCAGTTTGGAAATCTTGCCAACAGAGTACCCACGAAGCACCCATAAAATTCTGCAATACAATTGCTGGAAGTTGCCCCCCAAGGCCACATTACCATGGCGATGACCGAACTAAACTGCCTAGGCAACCCAAGAGCGCACACGGAGAACCTAGAAAGAGCCCGCTGCATCACAAGCAACAGAACCCCCCGTGCAGATCGTCGAGCTGTAGTTTGACCGTTTTCATTTCCGGAACAAGGAGGAGTTTTGCCATTTTTGGCTTGAGTTGTCCGCCCAGAGTGAGCATGGATTATCTATGACCAATAATGACTTCCCTATCTGAATACTCTACGAGTACTTAAGAACGCACGCTGGTACTTAATCCCGATTTTATTATCCCAGCCGTGACAAGTCAACCCTCGTAACGAACAAGCCTCGAGCCCTAAGGGACAAACGGGAGCTCAATTGGCCTAGGCTGTGACACTACAAAAGGTCTCGTGGCAGGATCTGGCAGATCTAGGGGTCTTTCGGGTTTGTGAAGTTCTGGGCAGAACCTATGACGGAATTGAGGTCATGCTTGCTGTCACTGTCTTGAATTTTCCTGCGGGAAGGCATTCTCCAGTCTCTAAAGCATCGGTGTTTTGAGCGTTTGATATAAATGCTCATCGAACACCCCAGAGGGGGCCCGGCCGGGCTCCGGAAGCAAGCAAGGGATTTGGAGCCAGCTCACGCTATCATGCTTTAAAAAAAAACAGGGCAGGTATGCTGGTGGGCCTTAAAGGGAGAACAGATTCTCTGGTAACTTTATATTCTCAAACAAGCTATACCGATTTTGTGTAGTTTGATTTTGTGTGCAGATGACATGGCCTTTTTTTACTTGTACCTTCCGCGCGTAATATTGTGCTTCCCTTTTTGCTCTTGGACGGTCCCTTTGTTCATGACATGGAGCTTGTCCGGCTTCAAACGCCCTTTGAGGAGCCCCTACACGTAGTACATAGTGGAATGAGTGGCACTAGCTCTTAACTTCTCTCTTTCAAAGGATGTTTTATGATTCTGGCGATGGTGTGCGGGGCAGGAGTCATTTAAATTACCTATTCGTTACAAGACATCAAGAGATTAGATAAAGAAATGCCAGACAGAGTAAATCGAAGCGAGTCAAAACGTAATTCTAGGCCTCCCATACAGGTAGAATTATTGGAGAGTGTTCACAAAAAAAGCAACACTTGCAGAGTTATTCTTTGCTCTTTGTCTCAGATTACCCCCGTAGCAGCTGTGCGAGTGATTGCGGGTGGATCGTTGATTGATTCGGTAGGTATCTATATGACATCACGTGAGCCCTCGACGCGTAAATTGAGATCAGATAAGCTACGTCTTCCCACCACGCGGCGGGTTTGTCCGTTCCTATACTTTTCGCGTCTCCCACCACAACCACTTACACCCCCGCCTCGTATCCCCTCTGCTGACCTAACCACATTTAAACAAAGGGGATAAACCCACAATCATGCCTCAAGAACCATACCCACCTCTCCCCAAGAACCCAATTCTTGTCCCCTCACCTTCAGATATTATACTTGCCGGTGACTCCTCGGATGAAGAATCGCCTGCCGCCCAACAAGTCAAGAATCAGCGGATCTTGGGGCATGCCCAGAATTACCTTAGCGGCCAACAGCTATACATTCACTCAGCACGACTACGAGGTCCGGTGATCAACAATCCGTGGGGGAAGGGGGCTAAGCAAACAAAGAGAAAACCTATGGCCCAGATGGAGGAAAAACACAAGTCAAAGAAGCGGAAGGCTCTATGCGAGGATGATGAGAGGGAAATTCTCAGAGCCCCTACACAAAAACCAGAATGGGCTGTATGGGGAACTAGGGAGAGGAGAGGTAATAAGAGGGCTATTCTGGAATCCTCACCCGAAACCGAGGGGCTCTTGCGCTCAGCCTGTTTGAGTCTTGGTGAATCAATCGCCCCTCGGCCAGCTGCGAGCTGTGATGGAATACAGGAGAAAGAGATGCAGACGGCCGTGGTGTTTTCCAATGATATTACCCCTATAGTTACGCCAGCCAACCGAAAGGAAAAGCACAAACAAAAACTTCCGACTCCTCCAGTGCTTTCTCCAGGCTCCTTCTACAAGAAATTAGGAACCAAGCCTACACCTAGAGCAACTCCAAATCCCGTACTTAAACCCACACCGAACGGTAAAGCTAAGCCCACCAAACAGGCATCCCGGTCAGTTTCCCGCTCCCCGGTGTGTGGTAGCCGAGGGGGGGCTTCCGTTCAGAGCACACCATCAGCTGCAGTGCCCCGAACGAAAAGCAAGCCCTGCGAGCCGGATGAGAGTGTACACGATGTCGCGCCCGAAGCTAACAGGGCAATACCATCACTGGCTCCTGCGGATGCGAAAAAGCGGATCCGAATCAATTCCACTACAATGCCTCCATTTGCGAACCAATCAACGGGCACTGCGGTGGAAGCTAAAAAGACTCCGAGGAGGAGACGGAAAAGGGCTCGCAATAGTGGTGTGAACAAATATCCCGGGGATTACCTCTCGGAACCTATAGCACGAGGTCAGACGAAAGAGCTTTCTATCATTGAAACCGAAAAGCAGGCAGTTGGGGAGCATGTGGGCTCTAGAATAGACAGGAATGTCATTGAGAATAGGCGATCTGATACGAGTGGCAATGGCACTAGGTCGGAAACCCTGGACAAAAACGCCGAGGCTGTAACATTAGATACCCCACCTGTTGAAAAGTTTAACTCTCACACGTATGTATACTCTGTTGATGTTCTCCTGCACCTACCTCAAGTATTTACTTTAATGGATTGCAGGTCTGAACCGCTATCTTCAGCAGAATCTATTTCTTTACAGCCTGCTCAGAGGGCAACACTCCTTATATCGCCGTCTCCAGTCATGATAGCCTCAGGAGAGAGGCTTGGGGAGGATAGTCACTCAAAAGTGGCTCCTGTTGCAAAACCACTCGCCGGGAAGACGGCCTCCCCTAACCGCGTGCCCTCAACCGACCCCACAGGGGGCCGGCAGATAGATCCAAAGCCAGCAGAGAAACCCCCGGAATGGGACATTACTGCGGTGCCCTTGACAATAGCCAATGAGCCCCCACAATCTCATGGACGAAGCTACCTCTTGGCGCCTGAAGCGCAGAGGAATGAGGCGGAGAGAGCGGATGAAGCAGACCTGGAGCTATACCAGAGCACTCAGGCGCAATTAATAGCCGCGAAAAAAGGATTTTTTGACGCCCTCAATGATTCCCCATTCTTTCTACAGTCGAAATTGAGCACTACGGTTGAGGAGACGCCGAGCGTGTTGCGGTCTGACTCGTTCTTCAATCTCGACGCCAGCAAAACGCCGACGCTGAGTTTTGGTGGGGGCTGGGGAAACCGTGGAAAAATCCCTGGCACCGATTCAACGCCATTCAAAACGCCTATGCCACGAAGCAGCTGGAGGCCATCCAATGATATCCAGGTCCCAGGGACTAGCCCACCACCACCGGCGAGCACAGAGTTTGCGCAGACGATCAACACTCTCAAACCATCGACCCCGGAAGGAACTACGTTCACTCCATTTGCAGCATTCGCCACACCAAACGGTACACCTGAGCCAACTCAGAAAGATATCAGCCCACTAACGTTCTCCCCTCTCCGAGATGTGACCCAACACCCACCAGGTCAAGAATCGAACACGAAGCCCTATGTGAAGTTTGTGGGATTTGGCTTGCTGGATGAAGACGAAACTGCTACAAGTCTTGATCTTGGGCCGAATATTTCCCCCAAACCTGGCCAAAAGGCCTCCGACGAGAGAGAAGATTTAGTAAAAGAAGTCATGGGGTTTATGGGTCAGCAAGTCTGGGATATTGATGAGGAACTGAAGAAGATGGCTGGAGGGAATCAGAACACTAAAAACACAGACACTAGAAAGAAGAGAAGAGGCCTTAGAAGATAGTCGTATTCGGGGAGGTTTCTATTGTTTCCTTATCCCCCCCCCCTCCGTGTCATTCCTTTGCATATGGGTATTCTTGTGAATAGTATATAGGACAATTACAGGCGCTATTGGTGGGATGTTTATGGGTCTTGTATTCCATTGACTGTGGCGTGGCGTGGTTAAGAGTGTGGTGGGTGTGGGGGGGGAGGGGTGATATATTAGCAGTTTTGCATTGGTGCGACTTTATGGTTTGATAACTGGATTCTAATGTATCATATTGGGTGGCGTTTAGTGCGCGATTAGGAATTGACCGGGAGGTCTTCACTGAATATTACTATGACCTGGGCAATGCCTGACTTTTAATTGATGAGAATGCGGTGCATCGTGAGGGTGTTGTAGCACTGCAAGTTCTTTTCCTCACATCCTTGCGTCGCCCGCTTGTGCCCTCGGGCTACAGGTTATGGAGTATAGTGCTAGTACATAGCACAAGGCCTTCCCCCCAGAAGACAGACCAGCTGTCGCGTCATAGGCTGCAATTGCGGTTTGGGTGCAGTACAGGCACCCCTAACACAAGTAGGCAAAAGGTTACGATGGCTCCAGATTCCTCATATTCCGGCTGGCCGCTACTCCAAAAAAAACAAAAACGCCAGAACAGTACCCTCCTGGGCTGGTGTTGCCATATTATTTATTTATTTATTCCCTCCCTCTTTCCTCCTCCTTCCTATTGACCGTCTATATAGTACCTCCTAAACCCCCGGTCGTAGATCACGTTATCGAAAAGAGACCGGTATACACATATGAGGCCGAGGGGGCTCGAGTGGTGATATAAAGTACGTTTCTGGGTGCGTCGAGTGTTTAGTTGTCTGCGGGAGAGAGAGGGAGGGGGCTTCTTGGTAATTTATATACCCATGTGTGTGTGTGTGTGTGTATGCGTTTACTATACTATAAAATTTTGAACACCCCGACGGATGTACTTGATGTTCCAGTCCGGGGGTTGAGAAGGTATCATGATTTTAGTGTTGCCCTTGTATTTAAGCTCAGTGTGTCATCATCGAATGGGTGCGCTAGATAGAAGTCGATTGATGCTGACACTCCCACCCTAATCCACCCCAAAACAGGGGCTCTGGGGTAAAGAGGTAGGAGGGGGGGGGGTGGTCCTTCTAGGGTATCTAGTGTAAGCCAATTCGGGAGCTGCATTTGTGGAGAATTCCTACCGCGGAATATGGTGAGTGATAGTGATCGGGAAGTCTAGGGGGGAAGTAATGGAATGGGAGGGGTGGAGATGGAGATGGTTTGTCCGCATGGGTGTCACTTGAGTTGTATGGAGCTCCGGCCTGCGTGCTGCAGTGTAAATAGTCTAACCTGGGTTGTAGCAGAAATTGAGTTGGTGGTGTCCAAGAGGGTTGTGTAGAGTTATCTGGGTTTGTGGGGGCGCACAGTACGTTTCTCATGCCTGTCGATGATATAAAGTTGCTTTGCTCGCTCATTTCGGCCGGTAAAGACTCCTTTCCCGACTTACTGGGCACTGGCGTGACCTGTATTCGATGTGTTCGCACTCCTTCATTAAATTTTGGTTCGATTGGGGCCTTTGAGGGCTACCTGGAGGCATTTGTGATTATTCCAACACGAGTGATCTGATACCTGTCAAGTGACAGGTGCTTTGAGAGCGTTGCGGAATTGTCAACTACCCCCGAGGCTTGGCTATAGAATAAGTATAGCCCATGGTCCAGAATAAATGACCCCAAAATACCCAATCGGCTTCAATCAAAACCCGTAGCAAAACACCCCAAACCCACTGACCACGCCGTCTCGCCGATCGGTAAAGTAGCTACCCTATTCACAATGTGATTTATTTACATTCGCCTTATCTAGGATAAGACCGCTCACTTTCCCCACCGCCGGTTCTTGGAATCGCCTTCCACATATCCACCGCCCAGTTCCCCATTTCGCTCCTTCTCGATCTTGGCGTCGAATTCCTTCTGCGCTTCTTGCTTCGCAAGTTGTCTCTCCTCCTCGGATTTGGAGAACGTAAAGCTATCGGTTCCCGGCTCCCTGTTTCCACCCTGGTCGTACCTATTGATCGAGGCACGATTCGGCCACCCTCCTACTTTCGGCTCGTCGGGGCTCATAGTATTCATCCCACCTTCACCTCTGTCGGCCGGAGGGCGGGCGGCGGGGGGCTGACCCTTCCTGATTCGTTCCCAGGCAGACTCACTCGTATTGGAGTGTGTATTCGTCCACCCGCCCCGGGTTTGGCCCGTGGCCCCTTCACCTCCCGTCGGTGAGGCGTTGTCGATACCAAATGGGTCATCCCCAGTATTCCCACCACTCCGCTTCCTAGCCTCAAGTTCGGCAACTTGCTCTGAAGGCCGTCCATGCTGGAATCGCTCCTTCTCACTAGCATCCAATCCACTCTCAGTCCCATCAGAAATCTCCACCCCACCCAAGCTCTGCTCATCGCCCTGCACCTTCGGAGTTTCCAAGTCCCTCATTCTCGCATTGACCCGGATTTCGTGAACGAGAGTTTCCTTCTTCTTGTCGGCCGCGGCAACTATACGACGAAGATTCGGATCCCCTCGTTTTTCAACTTTATTCTTCTGGAGTGCTTGGAAGCCGGCGCTTGTGATGCCGTACATCCGCCCGATCGTGCCCCAGACCGAAACCTTCAGTCCTCGGCTAAGCCACTTGGCGGCATTGTCTCTCTGTGCCCCCGGTTTTGTGAACACACTAACCATAGTAGTAGATATAACGCCGGGTTTGCGGTTCCGGAGGAGAAACGCAATTAATACCCCGGCGGAAATGCCCAAGGTGTCCCCGTAGGATTCGTATGAATAGAAGCGGCTGCTGTAGTAGGCTAGACCTTCACGCTCCGTAGGCGTCAATTTCAGTCCGAGGAGCGTGGCGGTCTGCTTGAGTGAGGTGCGGACAAAGAAGTCACAGTTCGCTTCGGAATAACCTAGGAGGCCGGAGAATGGGGCGAGGCCGGGCGGGGATGGGTAGTTTCCTGTTGAGGACTGGTCATAGGCGTCAGGGTCGCCGCCGCCAAAGGGGTCGGGCTCAGATACTGGCATGTCATTATCGGCCTTGTCGAGAGGCATTGTGTTCTTTGGGGAAATGGTGGGGGAAATGGTGGGGGGACCGGGCCGATGAGATTGGAATGAGATGCGGTCTGTACCCGGATGACGTACGAGCCCTCGTACCCTACTATTCGTAATTTAGGCCTGAACCTCTGAGCCGACGCCATCCGCTAGGAGCCGGGAGTTACCCTCCACGGGACCTATCTTAATGCCATCATAACCTCTCACTCGGTGCACATGTTAGCACCATCGGTATCATAGGTTGGGTATGCCAACGAGCGAAAGCATTCAACTTAACCGTACTACGCTATGATATGAACACTCTACGAACCTATGAGGCTTCAAAAGTAGGCCAAGCCCCCGCATATTTCGCAATGGTGAATTGAATTGATGGTAAATGTCTTGACGACTCCCATCCGAAATCACCAGCGAGCATTTAAGATAATCGCTTCCACTCTCAACACCTCGAGGGAACATCGCAGAACTCCAAAGCTGCAAGCGATTATCAACGGATGATACTAGCATACAAATTCTACTAGTGAAAGCCACGAGTCGAAATCTCGCGTATCGAAAAATCAGAACCCTTTCCTATGTGTGGAACACGGCCGTGTTTGAATTTCCCCCTTTGGGAGAGAATCGCGGGAAGGGCCAAAATTGTATCGTTTTTTGCGATGTTTATATGCTAAAGGGGGACCTTGGCTTTTATCTATTTATTTCGGAATATACTCCGCTTACAACATAACTTCCGGGCTTCGAATTGTGTCTTGTCCAATACAGCTGGCTTATCACATCCAACTAGCCAAGGGAGGTCACGGTGTCGACGGTGTGCTACGCAGTACGTTCGATTGACCAATTGTATAGGGGGTGAGGCGGGCGTTAGAACCCTGCCTTACTTATTCACGGCAGGGACCCCAAGACGCCTCTGTTTAGGCCCGTATTGGACCCGTTTCTGGCATTGGGTGGGGACTTGGTCTGATGGTATCGCAGGTATGTGGGGTATTAATGAGCGCATTATGGATTTGATTATTTGGAGGTTTAAGTCGAAATAAAAGTTACTTTCCAGTAGTATCTACAGAGCACTAAGCTATAGCTAGCCAGATATCTAGATATACCTCATGCATTTCCTCTCGCGTGGTATGCGGAGGCTCCTAGGTCCGCAAACACGGGAATCCATATTCTTGCGATATTGGGTCAATTGTAGCCACATCTCGCATTCGCTCGTTAAAAAGACAACACCTTTGCATAAGCCTCACTTTTAGGGGAGGATCTACGCCTCTCGGGAAGCCCTTTACTATGCCAATAACTGACCCTGAGAGACAGCGAACAGTCATATATTACTTGCCCAACAAAACCCCTTCTCTCATCATTTCCAGCTTCTTATTCAATTCTCAACACTCGTCTACCTAAGCCGAGCTACCTAATCACTCCTACCGCCTGCTAGCCCTGGTAGTCCTCTGACTCGGTAAGGGCTCAAAGTCATCGTCCTCATCCTCATCAATATCCTCATCATCGCTGGGAGGGTGTATAGCCCTGTGAAATAAGGAGCTGCTTGCTTGACTATCGCGCGCTTGGGTATTCTGTGTAGCACTAAAGTTTAGTCTTGCTTGCCTCGTTCTGGTTGTGCTGGCTTGCGAAGTTTGGTTATTGGCTGCACGCGTGGCGGCCGCAGGTCGGCGGGGGGCTGCAGCTGGCTTTGCCGCGGGTTTACGTGCTGGTGGGGCGGTAGTGGTTTTCCTGCCCCGACTGCTGGATTGTCAGAACAATAAATCTTAACAAGAAGGGGATTGGGGCAATGGTAGAATACGTTGTTTTTGGCGGAGGGATGCTCGGCTCCTCCTCCTCATCATCATCATCAATCATTTCGACATCATCTTCTTCTTCGACGACTTGCTTCTTGCCACGGCCCTTTGCAGCTGGGGCAGCCTTTCTGCCCCGGGTTGAGGTTGCTGCACTTCCTCTCCCTCGACCCCTCCCACCTCTAGCTGCCGTCTTCCGAGTAGGGGCTGCCGAGTCATCGCCGTCATCGCCGTTTTGGTCTCCGTCATTATCACTTCCGGAGAGAACTAGCGCAGCCGGCTGATCTGACCAATGCCCATCAAGATCTGAATACCAATGGTCGGGCTTTGCTTTCAGTTTCTTCTTTGCCTATTAGGTTGTCAGCGCCCTTCAGCTAATTCGATGAGGAAAGTGTAAACCCACCCGCTTCGGCTTAACTAGCCCCTTGGCAAAGAGCTGCTCAAGATAGCTCTTCTGCTGCTCCACAACCTCCGAGATAGTCTCCTCATTCAAGTCGTCAATCTCCCTCAATTTCGTCAAGTAGCTTTTCAAGCTATCTTCGACGAACATCTCCACGGCGTGCTTATCATCCTTATCAACGAACTGACCAACTGCATCACCAAGTCCATTACTCGGTAATATCTCTAATGTAGCGTTGGTCAGAAATTCCTGAACCAATTTCTCTACCTTGACATTATCTATAGACCCGCCGTAGTCCTCGAGTAGGGAGTCTTGGGCGTGCGACCCACTGTCTTCAAGCACGCCACCAACCTTCCTTCGAGCTGCGGACTTCTTCCGATAAAACTGAATCACATCATTCACGTTCGCGACCTTTCCAACGAAACGATTAGAGAATCTCTGCGGATTTTCGGTTTCGAAGCGGCCACCCTCGGGTGCCGAATATTCCACTCTGAGCCGGATTAGCGGCAATGGAGCATCCTTTCTCTCGACCTCGGGATCTTCCTGAGCGTTGAGCCACTCAGCAACAGCCTCTTCGATCAGGTCCTCCACTGTGCTGCAAAGAAAGCTAGTAACTGCAGTTCTATTCGTATTCTTTTTCCACACGTTCTTCATCTGGGGCTCGTCCGCAAGAACAACTTCTTTCATTACAAACGGCCGCACAGTCTTGAGTCTTATTTTCTCTAGTTCAAACTCACGGCCTGTGATCGAGAGTATGCCAATATGCTTTGTGACAGCCTCGCCTTCGCACAAGGACGTGGCTACCGAAGATCCGGGCTGGATGACATGGAAGCCCATTTCTGGGTTGAGTTTTGGCTCGATTAAACATTCGTGCTCGTGTCCCCAAATAACCATGTCCAAGAACTCCTGGAGGAAGTTTTCCGGCAGATATCCGGTCTCCGTATGCCCATGACTAGAAAAAAACTTTAAAAAAAACTCTTCGCCTTCTCATAGGAGTAGGAACAAACTGACTGATTTTGATGAACACACATCAAATTAAACCACTCCTTCTGTTGTACATCTGGCCGCAGGAATTTGACTTTGCCGTCCCTGAACGTCCGGAACAACCTCTCATCTCTAATATTTGATAGCCCGTATAAAGCCAACTTTGTAGACCCCTTCTGCAGTAGCACTGGCGCAATAGTGATGTTATCATTCTCTGGAGTTCGCCCAAAATAATTTATCAATCCTGCTACCGATAATAAATCCAGAGCACACAGCCTTCCCTCCTACCACCCCAAATCATTAGCGAAGGACCCAGAGAAAAAAAGAATACCAAGGGGAGCAAGCAAAAACATACTCCACTCGGGTCATCATGGTTACCATGAATCGAGAATACTGGAATAGCAACATTGATATCCGGATCTTCATAGTTCACGTGACCCCCTGCACTCTGAAACGTCTGACTAGTATCCGACAGAATCTCGATCTCGCAAGGTTTCTCCCCGTAGCAGCTCGTTCGCAAACTCTTCATAACCTGGTACATAGCTTTCCTGGAAGGCTTATTGTCGTGGAAGAGGTCCCCGGACAGCAGCACCATATCGACATCCCGATCCTTCGCCAGGGACATCACTTCGTCGAATGTTTTCCATGAGTCGTCGCCACGGATGGGGTCTCGTTCATTGTAGCCGACGTGGGAATCGGTTGCTAATAGGATTCGGAGGGTATTGGCATCTGGCGAGATAGAATTAGTAAGGTTAACAATGGATTAAGTACAGGCAGGACATGTATAGACGGACTAGATCGAGGAGGCATCTCAAGTAGATTCTCTCAGTTCGAGTAGCCAGTGTTTGCGTCGGTGGGTTGTTCTCTGTTCCCCACTGTTTGACTTAACGCGGTGAGTGAAGGAAACGCGCTGTGCAAGCAGTAACTGACGACGTCACCTGATGGCTTGGCAGGACAGCCCTGGAAGTGATAATGCTGGTGTAAATCAGTTGCCGGAATCAAGCATTCATCCCGGACAAAAATCTTGTCCGGAGCTGGTATGGCTTTGACACTGTCTCCACCGTAGCACGCTGCATAGATGATTCCCGTTATCGAAGGAATCCCTCCCCCGATTACTAGGTACTAGTATTGTAATGTTCTCAGACTTAAGCCTCCAAAAAAACCGTGCACAGTGTCCGTGGAAACTCATCCTCTGCGCTCGGGTGGGAGCAAGAAGCGAACTCTAGCCCGCCACATCTATTATTCAAACAGCCCCCCACAATATATACAACGATCATACTCCTAAAGAATTCCGGGGAACAAAAGATATCTGTTAATACTACAGTATCGCAACTCGAGGCAATGATGGATACCTCATCCAGAAGCGGCCCTCCATTTTTTTTCCTTTGGAGAAAACTTCTCAGGTCTATGATAACAAGAATACAAATCCAATTCGCCACATAAAATGCCTTTCCGAAATCAAAAAAAGAAGCGAAAAAAGACCCCCTTGAAAGTATACACAAGAATCGTAGCCTCTGACTAACCCCCCCCCCCCCCACCAGACGAGGCGATCAGGCGGCAGCCATACCCACAAGTCAACTCGGGAAAGAGCAAGACAGAAACGCAAAGGAAACGAAATAGAGAAAAAAGACAACTCCGGCAAAGCAAGGCATATCGTCGTTAGTTGCCAAAACAGTCGAGAACTGAAGGGTGGCTGTTGGAGAGAAGGTATCGCATGTCCTCATGACTGCGGATGTATTATCTCCGCCGTTTCTGCGTAGTCCGCTCTCATCTCAGTAGCCGGAGGTGCGGGGTGCCGTCGCGCATCGAAGCAAATACCAGTGGCTCTGCGGGCCAGGTCATAATACGGCGCTTTTGTGGCTTTTGGCCACGGGTTTTAGGGCAAACCTTTCCATTGTTAATTATCTCCGCCGGAATTGTAGGGAGAGCTACGGGATGTGGAAAATTCATACCAGCTGGCACAATCTCGCCATAAGCCCTCTGGTTTGCAGCATCCGGTTTCTTGCTCCGTTCTCGCTCATCCGGTTTGATTCTAGCTACGGCTACCGATGCAGCCTCAAGCTTGGCTTGAGCTTCCTTCTCCGCTTTGGTTTTCTCATCTATCTCGGCCTCTTCCTTTAGGCACTCGAGCTCTTTTTGAAACTCAGCCCAGAGTTGCTGACCGAGTTCGTATTCCCTCTCTGCAATCTCTTCGGGGTCTAAACCAGCATTGGGGTCGCTTCCGAAGGTATTCAGACCCTCCAGGTGCATTCGACTCTCTTTTTTCCTTGCTCGGTATTCCTGAAACCTGGCCCACTCGTCGAGGATCTCTGGCCCTTTTTTCCACTTCTTGAGATCGTCAGGATCGAAGGATGTTGTAGATTGATCTGGACTGGTGGAGCGCTTTGAGCGCCCCCGGCTAGCCGCTGAAGTCTTCCTAGGGCCGTTTGCATGGCGCTTCGGACCAAGAGGCATGCGGGTACTGTTGGTGACAATTTTGGATGGGGGAACAGTCGCGGAGGCTAAATCCTCATCTTGGCCAACAGCCCCCGGGGGAAACCTGAGCCTTTGCCCCTTCACCGACATTCTCTCTACCAGATCTTGCTGCTCGTTGTACCGAGTTGGTGACCCTCCTACTAACAATCTGACCTGGCGAACGCAGAGCATTTCAGCATGCACCTGGCGCCGTTTGCGTTCCTTGTCGGCTTTGGTGAGATCTTGTGCCAATTCGTGGTTTCCCGATTTGAAAACAGCATCGATGAATATTTTCGCAGCGGTGTCCTGTCTTGAGAGGCTGTCCCTAAGTGTTTCCAATTCTTTCAAAAGGTCATTGTCGGCCAATGTCAGCCCACCGTGTGCGTTACCTTTGGGACCTTTAAATCGACGAAAGTGACGAAGCCTAGGATCGGATTTTGGGATCTTCCAGGTCTCGGCAGATGCACAGGATACCTGCGGTTCCTCAAACAGCCAGTCCCAGCGGGACTCCTGGCAGCAGCGTCTCCAAAAAGAATCGAAGACATTATTTGCGAACTCTTCCTTTTCTCTTTCAGTGTATGGCACAACGGACTTGTGCTGAGGTCTGGATTCTACTTCATCACCAAACCTAGCAATTTCCCGGGTCTCGACTTTTCCCGCCCAAGAGAATCCGCGGCAGAATCGACAGCAGCCGTCTTGTTGCTGATAAGGGCTATCCCAATTGATCTTGACAGGATTTTTCTCTCGTGCTTCCTGCCAATTGATTGGTGGAGGACCGTATCTGAACTTCGGTACGGCAATCCTCATCCTCTCTAAAAAGCCGTTGTGACTCAAGGCCGAGATCAGGGTGTCCCAATGTTTCGGGTTGTTTTCCCGATCGTTATAAACTTTAAGAATAGCGTCGGTCGGTAGCGACAAATTTTCCTGCAGCTCGGTTCGGAACACCCGCATCTTGATCCCCTGTGAATGAAGAAAGTCAACCCATGGGGCGAACTCGGTCTTCCTGAAATTTTTCTTGAATTCCTCGCGAACAGTCAAGGGTTTCCGTAGCGCCGCCGGTGTTTCTCGGATAAGAGCGGGAGTATCTAGGGCTCCGTAAAGGGATGCTGTACCCTTGGGAGTGCTAGGCCCCTCTTCTGCAAACCGGACTTTCTTCGCCGTTTCGGCCAGTCTCGACGCTTGCTGCTTGGGTTGGGGTGTTTCCAGCGGTGACGACGCCGGTGATATCGGTTTTTTCTTTGGAAAAACCCGCTCGTTGCGCATACGGTGTCTGAGTTGCATAGAGAACTGTTAGATTTCTGCGAACCGGGTGATCAGGGTGATTCATTGGGGCGGCTTACGGAGTGGCCCCAACATAATGGGGAGGAAGGTCGAGCATACTCTGTCCCTTGCCATCCTTCCTAGGAGTTCTCTGCCACTTGGCCCTCGATAGCGGATCATGTCTGGGAGTCCTCCTTACCCTCGGCTTTGTGACCCGCCCGCCCTTGACGATTCGTCTTCCACCAGTAATCGCTTCAGCAGCAACATACCCAGCATAATGTAATGTGGACTTGATTCCTCTATAGACTAAATCGGCGCTCATCCAGACACCAGCCACTAGACCCATAGCCGCATAATCAAACCTACTAAAATCATCCATCAGGGAACCCGCCCCCGGTATCGATGATACTCGGTGTTCGGTGCCAGCGGTGAGCGTCGGTTTTTGAGCGGTTTTTGGGTCCAGTGGGTTGGCCTCAGGCGCGGGGCCGAATAGCGCTTTAAGGTGCATTGGCGCCGTGAAGGTGGGAGTAGGCTGGTCTGGAGGATTTTTGGTGATGGGGTCTATGGCCCAGGAAGGCCGGAAGCCATAATCTTCCTCTGTTGGCCTCGAGGGAGGAGGTGTATACGGTTCAACAGGAGGATGAAGAGGGGCCCAATTTTTATCAAAGATGCCTCCGGAAGACATGTTAAGCTATGCCGGGACTTGAAAGGAAGATAACTAAACGTTTATATCAGTAGGAGCGTTGGAGACGGGGGGGGCAATTGAACCAAGTTCGCGATTACCGTTGGTAAAGTCTCGATAGTGGCAGCTAGGGAATAGTATGAGCGAGGGGGATATGGGGCGACGCCTCAAACCCGCAAACACGCAGAGGGAGAGCCGTTAAGTGTTGATAAAACGAGTGCGCGCGCGATCGAGTGTTGGTTGACGGGATGATTGCTGAAGGAAGATAATCCCCGAATACAAGAGTCGGAATAAATAGTGGCTGGGATAAGATAGACTGCCGGACCTCAATAGGATTCGAGCGATGGTTGGACTTGAATGAAGGAGTGTGGTGTAAATGGAATCTTTGTTCGGGGATAGGGAAGGGGTGAAGGGGGTCGGAAGTCAGTGACAATGACAATGGCGAGAGCGTTTCGCCTGATGTTTTTCTCAACGCGTGAGGGACGAAAGTGGCTTCTTGGCAAATGGCACAGAATAGTAAGCCATTGAGTCGCGTAATCGGGCCCGCCCTTTTTGAGGCTCCCCATTCAGTCTCCGAGGTCGCTGAAGCCACCAGACGCGTAGTCTTGGCGTCCATCCTTGCCACAAATCCTTTGTTCAATTTGGTCTTTTCCCTCATCTCACTCAGTGTTGCACCCAGCAGAACAATTGCCGTGGGTCAACCCCTACGAATCGTAGGATAAATTCTGACGGTCACCCTATTGATTGAGACAGAGTCTCTCCATTCAAGCAGCTTGGCCCTTCCCATACAAAGTACGAGTACGGTGCTCTTCATTGTGAACTGTGTAACCAATGGCCTACCAACACTATACGCACTATTCAGTACAATTCTGTAGGGAATCTCAAACCGTACTGATATCAACGGCACAATGCTCGAGGAGCCTATTCTATAATCTTCAACAAAAGAGCCCACATCCCAACCACAGCATGACGCCCAAGTCCACCCAATCATATAATCCCTAAACCTTTGGAATCCTCTTCCACAAACCCCTATGCATGATTCCCTCCTCGTCCCATTCCCCCATGCTCTCATCAACCACAAACCCCGCCTTCTCCCACAATCCCACAACACTGGTCTGCGCATGCACCAAACACATCCTATTCCACTCCGACCCGTCATCCCCGATAAATTCATTCCTGGCAGCCCACTCGACCGCTGCATCAATCAATTTTCTCCCGACTCCGTGCCCCCGATAAGCTTTTGACGTAGCCCACCGTCCCAGCTTTAAGTAGTTGGCGTGCTCCTGTCCAACAGGAATGGGCTCCCCAGGGTGATGTTTGTGAGGGCCGGGGATTATCCGGATGGTCCCGATGGGGATTTTTTCTAAAGCGTCGGGGTCGGAGTCGTAGGCTACTACATGGTAACTATGCTTGTCGTTGTCGTCGAGTTCGTTTTCTGCTGCGACGCCCTGTTCTTCTACGAAGACTGCTTTTCGAACAACCATTGCATCCTTGAAGGTCTGGGATGTGGCGCCCTTGACGGGCTCTTGGGAAAGTACTATTGTGGGATTGGAGGGTGACATTGTAACTCAGGATTTCGCTGGATTGGCGATGGTAGAGAAACGCTTAGCTTTCAGCGCCGCCGGTATTTAAGCCCCTCAGTTCCTAGGGAAAGAGCGAGCGCAGTGGGGAAATGTAGGACAAGAGCCTCAGATCTGTTTGCATGAGTCAGACCCGCAAGGGGCCAAGCTTCTCAACTCCCGTGGTAGTGTCTTGCCCGTAAGTCCTGGCTAAATTGGGCGAGTGCGAGGATTCATGATCAATCCTCTAGAAGCGACTAGAAGAACCCCTCAGCAAGGTGCTCTAGTGTTACGGTCCTGTGTGAGTTTCTGCTTTCCACCTCCCTCCGAGCCTCGCAACCCGGGCATACTTGGGCTCGTAATCTGTGAAACTCGTTTCACCCAACCTCAGAGTATAAAGGGTACAGCACAATACAGGACCGGTCACGACGGATGGAGCCGATGAGCGCCCCTCTGCTGTAATTGAGGCGACAACTTGCGTTATAATACCGTCCTTTTTGGTTGGGGGTGCCTGGCCTGTCCTTGAGTTTGGTGCTCGTCCAGGGGGTGTGTGTCGAGCTTAAGATACCGAATCATATCTGGTGACGCGTCTTTCGCTTGCTCGTGACAGCACTTGAGAAAACAGGAGGAAATGATGGGGTTTTCCAAATACCAGCGCGGCGCAATACCGGTATACATCCGATCCACGACTTAAAATTTCCCCAATTTACTCCCAGGAAAAAAAAGCTGTATTTGCTAAGTTGGACACAGGAAGGAGGTTAAGATGGACTCTTTCTTCAGAGTTAGCAATACGACGGATAAAGCGTCACAGTGAAGACCGCACCCATTGCAACTATTCAGCAGAGTTTAGATCAAACAGCCCCCTCTCCTCCCTCCTTATCATCCATACTCCGTACTCCACGTACCTGTAGGCTCCTCCACCCCCGCCAACGAAACCCGACAAACGACTGCAAACCTCCAACCAGCCAAACACCCACTCCACCCCATCCAATCCCACCACCCCTCCTCCACCAAAACAGAAAAACGCCCAAGAGGCCTAACCAAATACAAACGCCCGTCATAGAATACCAACAAACCTCCCCCCCCCTCCCCTCCCCCCCCCCCCTGCAACATTAAACCCCCTCTCCTCATCCATCACTATATATTTCACGCTCCCCTCGAAATCGCCGACCTTGCACTGCACAGCACCATCCCGCGCCCGACCGACACATGCGAACATACTTACCACATCCAAAAAATTCAAATGTGTTTCTTCATTTATAAAGACCCTCCCGCGCCTACTGACCCCCCGCCCGCCCGTCGCCGCCTCACTCGTCTACCCGCTGTAGTACATTTCGAGGGAAATCCGGACTGGCAGCCAATGGTTGGTGGGAGAGCTGTCGAACAGCCGCCGGTGCTGCTACCGCCTGCGCCAGGCGGTATCGGAGCAGGGTTGCCGGACACGTTTGTGGTTAGGGCGTCATAGGATTGAGGATTTTCAGCAGCATGGGGGGGGATTGGTAGAATGATGTTTTGTATCTTGGGTTGGGAGGTGGGGTGATGGAATGGAGGTCCCACCTAGTCAATTTTAGTCGAGATTCGGGTTTTTGCGAAAGTTGGGGTACGGATAAGTGCAGAATTTAGCGCGATATGGTGACTACCTGGGTTGGAGATCTGGGTTGGGGATCTGGGTTGGAATTTGTGGTTGTGTGGTGGTGACATGTGAAGATGGGTGGAGAGAGATGAGATAGATGAACCGAGTGAAGTCGATGAGATGGGCGTTTGTTTGTTCGCTTTTTTTGCTTTTTCGCTTGTTCAGCTATTATATCATATATTATCTGATAGGACAGGATAGAAATATATTTTATTTCTCCCGAAATACTCGTTATTCATAAGAAGATGCTACGTTAAACGAATGCCTAACTAACTTGAGTTCTCAGAAAGACAGAATTAATATCGCAAAGAAAGAATTCGTCCCGCCGCCCCTGTCCATTCTAAGAACCCATTTTTTTGTGTAAGCCAGAACGCCGGATAAATAAATAAGAATCATGGTAGCGCATCCAGACTTCGAAGAGATGGAGAAGAGATAGACGAGATAAGAAATAAAGGAAAGGTAAACCCTCATTTCCCAACAACCCACTCCAACCTATCCGCAATTTCCCTCCACTCCATCCTCCCCTTCTTCTCAATCTCCCCAGAGATCAACTCTAGTTGCCTCTCTCCAAGCCTAACGTACCACCCCTCCCCAGTGATGATCCCAACATCCTCCCCACCCCGAACCTTCCCGACCAGCCCTTCCCGCCTTAGCACCTCCACGCCCCACGCCTCGCCCCTCTCCCCACCCAATGTGCTCACCCTCCAGGCTCCTGGAGCCGCAACCTTCTTCTTCAGCCCCTCCACATCCCCCCTCTCCTTTTCAGCACCTTTCTTCTCAGCTTCAAGCCGGGCCTTTCTCTCTGCTTCTTTCTTCGCCACAATCTCATCCTCAATCAGAGCGCGCCTTCGCTTCTCCTCGAATATTCTCTCGTGTTCTTCCTCTGCTGTCGCCGCTGCAGCACTAGCGCGCATCGCGGCCTGGGAATGTAAGAACTCATGATATGCTCTCCGCTGGTCCCGTCGTGCCAGCGAGCGTGCCTTCTTAGCGCCAACGTTGCGGGTGTGGGGGATGTGTGGTCTTGTTTGCCCGCCAGCTGGTCCTGCTGCTGCAGCACCATCGCCCCTAGCATTGAATTGCGGTAGTCTAGCGTCGTTAGCGGGGGCCACCTCCTCCTCCAGCTCTGGCGGGACGACAAAGTCTGGATTCTGTGCTTGCCACTGGCGCATTAATTCTTCGGTCTCGGCATCTTGGGGATATTCCTCCTCCACCCCATCATCGTCGTTGTAATCTTCTTCCACTTCTCCTAAGGGGGCTTGCTCTTCTTCTCCGGGTAGGGGCTCTTCCACCACGGGCCGTGTCTCAGACGCCGCTTGCAACCCGCGCTTGTTTGTTTGCTCGTATGCGTACACTACCACCGCACCTAGCGCTAATAACGGGGTGAGGAGGATGAAGCTACGGACGAAGGGGATAGTGAAGTCGATGAGCTCTCTTGCGATCGATGACGCTAGGGACGGCATTTGTGGATTCTTGGGTTGTGTGTTGTGGGCTGTGGGCTGTGGGCTATAGGTTGTGGGTTGTAGGTTGTGGGATGAAGGTTGCGGTTGTGGTTGTGCAGGTGATGAGGACTTAGTTTGGTCCTAGTTGGAATGCTTGGTGTTACCCAGGAGCTTGGCGGCACGTGGCATTTTCATGGATGATCACTCGTGGGATTTTCTTTGTTTGGGATGGTGCGGGTGTCAACGGATGGAAATAGAATCGGGCCCTTGTTTAGAAACAGCATAATGGAGCACAGTAGGTGGAGTGGAGGGCTATTGCGTTGCCATGTGTATTGCTAGTGAACCCAGATTGTCATTCTGATAAGCTTTCGACTTGGTCTATTCACCGAGATAGTGTATTGAGAACCTTAGGGAAACTAAAGAATATGTATATGTATAACTTCTAGTTGTATTATATTCGCGATATTGCAGACCTCTATCCTCTAAATTAACAACCTGCTTAGTTCTATCTTTTTTTCTTCCCGCTTTCCCACCACCACTTCACCTCCAAAATCTAAAAATCAAATATTAATGCTGAAAATGAGAAAAAGTGAACAAAACCGCCATGCAATCCAAAACAGAGAAAAAATACCAAAAAGTACAATGTAAAGCGGGAAAAACAGATACAGTATGCAAAAAGTGAAATATGGAAAATGCAAGTAGCTAAATGGCCAAAAGATGCTGTGACCCCTGCGTCCTCTTCTAATAAGGTGAAGTGCCTTTTCTTCTTCTGTTTTTCCGAGCAGCCAAATGGCCCACCTTTTGCTCTGTTTTTAGCCCCCTCTCCAGATAGGGAAATTTTGGACTACCTAGCACACTGTCCAATTATTTGAGATTATACTGTAGATACCGCTGTCAATATCTCGATTTTTCACTCCGCATAGGTGTAATGAAAAAAAAAAGATTTCATTCTTTTTTCACCATTTTTCACATTATTGGAACTTTGGTACCAACTCTTACTATAGACTATCCTAGAGTAAGCACTCGTGGCCATAGTTTCGCCCCACCTCAGTGACGGATCCTTTAATTTGATATGGTTCCTACCTTCTTGACACAACAGTTCTATCAATGCAACGGGGGACGCCTTGGCATAAATCGCACGTCATTAAAACGCTGTATATGTTCAAATCAGGATCATGGTAGAGTTCTCTTTTATTGTAATAATTATTTCTATTTGAGTAAAAAGCTACAGGGGACAGAAGGAAACAAATTTAAAGGAGAGTATGCCATTTCTCAGGCTATATTGTTAGTCTCAACCTGATTGTCTGCGGAGTTTGTACTCCTTACCCTAAAACCTTATGACAAAAGCGTCCCCCGTCGCATTGATCGAACTGTTATGTCAAGGCAGCCGGAGCCATACTCTATAACGGGTGCGGTTGGAACTAGCTGGGGTTTTAATGGGATTCACCCAAGGAAGTCTGACACTACTTATCACGCTCTTTGGCGCACTTATCTTTAGATTGGTTTTTATAAGGGAAATAAGTGATCTAAAGAGCAGCCAGATTCCAGTTCTGATGCGCAGGGTGGCGAGAATTTAGGGAACTCTCTAGAATATAAAATTTCTAGGACTAGGGGTGACTGGTTGGTGGGGCCATCTCAGTCTTGTTTACTTCACAGCGCTGCCAAATTAGAGCCCCCAACCCCAAATCATTCGCACTGAATCGACTCTCACATGCTCTTCTATATTATCTTCTACCACCTCCTCTCTACCTTCTCCCTCCCCTGCAACCCCTCAAGCCACTCTTCCACAGAAGTTTCTCTCCAGACACTCATCTTGCCTCCTCTTGAAGCCAACTTCTATCAAAGGTTCATATCCCCCCAGCAAATAAATGATCCTAAAAGAAATTTCAAAACTCTCTTCTTTGCCTTGGTTCACCCTATCTACTGTTTGTATTATCGCTAACAGAGTCTTTACAAAGTCGAGGAATCAATGGGTCTCAAAAAGGGTGCAGACGGCAGCTTTCGGACTCCCACCAATCGTGCCACCCCCGTGCCACATGACGGGCCTGCAAGTAGGTTGAGGAGTAGGACAAGTCTTCCCCGAGAACCTGCCATAAATCCCAAGGAAGTTCAAAATGCCCCTGCACAGGAACCGGCTAGGAAGCAGAATTTCGAAGTCGTTATTTGGAAGCGTACTCCGATGCAGACTCCTGTCAAGATTAGACCGAAGAAGAAAAATACCTACGCTCGGACTATCATTCCTAGATGGCCTGTTACAGAGGCCCGTCAAGCGATTGAGCAAGAAATTTCTCTTGACAAGTGCGGTTACCAAACTAAAGACGATGCTAGTGCCCGGGAGAAAGAGGTTGTTCCCAAGATGAAGTGGGCTAATAGGCGCTTAAGGGCCGGCTATTGGGCTTTTGTTCAGCAAGTTCCATCGACCCAAGTTCTCACAACATCTGGCCACCATTCACAATCAGATCTTAAGGGAAAATCTGCAAACTCTAACCTCCGTGGTTCGAGATGCCAATTCCCCACCTGTGGGACATTCTTTCAAGCTGGTCAATACAGGATCTCCTTTGAGCCTCCCCTGCACTCAACCTCCTGCAGTTCCAAAAGCACTATTGACTTGACCCATGACACCGACACAGGAGCAGAGAGCAGCACTTCCATTGCCAAGGGCGATGAAAACGCCACTTTCTTTTGTCTCCAGTGCTTCGATAAGCTTCTGATGCCTTATACACTAGGTGAAACTAAAGTTCAACCTACCGATCCATTTTCCCACACACTTGTGGCGAATATATCTTTTCAGACACCCAAACCGGGATATCTTCGCCCAAGCCCGTCCTGTCGGATCTATGACAGGATTCGACCGGAGACCAGATCCCAACCTAATAAATTCTTCAATTTATCGTCCACCGAGCGAGAGGTAATTGAGACTTGGAAGACCTACAACTACAATCAAGGGCTCTCTAAGCTGAGTGGAAGGAGTGGTTTCATGTTTTCTACGGGGCTCGCTCCCGATCAGCAAGATTGCGAGGTTACCGGCTTGGATGGGATTGGTATTGCTGAATTCCTAGACGTCAATTTCCCTAAAGATTCGGTTCCCTACTACTCGATGAAAAAAGGTCCTAATTCTGCCCCCCAGGAGTCGGACCACGAATAATCGCCCCAACCGGTCATCGTAAGTGCTCTCCAAGATCTGCTACCTTTCACTCACTTACCTTACCGGTGGCTAACTTATCAGGGCCCGAGGGTACTTTATTCTTCCTTTCGTTGGAGACCATCTATCAACACTTAACCAGCAGAAAATATGACACATATATCTAAAAAGGAGATCTGGGCTACTATTTGCTTAGTCAACACTCAATCAGATATATACTTTGCCAATAAAAACCTACGGTAGTCTTAACCCGCTCTGTGCCCACACTTGTGCCTCTCGCTTTAATCAAAAATAGAGTGATGTCGTTTCGCTCGGCTCCAGATTCGACAGCTCCCACTAACCATCCCGGATTCCCAACCTACCGGTACCAATGTATTAACTCTCTTTCCAGTACACACTATAGCACAGCGCTTGTACACCGTCCGGGGCGTAACTAACGACGTTCATTGTCATAGATATTAACGTAATTATCAAAAATAAAATAAAATAAAATAGGGCCACTTGAACAACGAGCATCTTGTGCTTATTCTTACTTAGTCCACTACCATCTCTACAAGTACAGCGCGGTATACAAGCGCTAGTTTGTAATGGTCAAATGTCAAAACATATATATTCCCCAATACCCCCCATGGTCCTTCCCCTCTCACTACCTAAAATCATCACAGGGAACACCGACCACTTGTGATAAACCTTCAACCATGTGCTCTCTCCGTCAATCCTTCCTTCTACTTGTGCTCGGGACATCAGCAGCCCTCGCAGAGAACAATCAACTTCGACCTCAATCTAGCACTCCCTGCCCCTCCCCTTCATCCACCGCATCCCCACCTCCTCCCCACCGCAACATAAAAATTACAAACAACTGCTCAGAGGGCCTCTACCCAGCCATTATTGGCTCAAGTGGGACCCCCCTGAATGAAACAGGGTTCTACCTTGCCAGCAATCATACTCGCACAGTCTCCGTTCCTTCGTCTTGGGTCGGGAGAGTATGGGCGCGAACAAATTGCACATTCGACGGTAGTGGGCGTGGCCACTGCAGCACAGGAGATTGCGGAGGGAGGCTGGTGTGCGGGGCCAGGAGCGGTGAAAAGCCGCATACAATTGCTGAGTTCTCAGTGATGGGTGACAAGAATGAGACGTATTACGACATTAGTACCGTGGATGGGCACAATGTTGACATGGCGATCATTCCCGAAGAGTCTGGGGGAACCGTCTTATCCTGTTCGCTTCCTTTTTTCTTTCTTTCTTTAAAAAAAAGAGAAGAAAAAACCACTCCTACCGCCAACAATCTACCTCTTGACTGCACTAATGTTGATGCAAATACAGGTGTATCAAAACCTGAAAAAGGTGCCCCGCACTGGTGTCCCTACGAACTTCTGCTCACCCCTCCGAAGCGAAGGTTGAAATTTGATGATGAGATCCTAAGAGACTACTTCAACCCCTGCCACAGTGCGTGCTCGAAATGGGGTCGCGACCAGGATTGCTGCTCCGGCAAATACGACCACCCTCAGAAGTGCAAGCCAGGACTCTACTCGAAACGCATCAAGGATGTGTGTCCCGACGCATACAGCTTCGCCTACGACGATCGATCCACGTTCGCCCTGCCAAGTGGGCTTGGCTTTGAGGTCATGTTTTGTCCAGATGGGAAGAGTTCAATTGTAAGTAAGAGCAAGGAGGAAAGCTGCGATGATTCGAAGGGGCCTGCAACTACCCAGGGCAGCCGGTTAAAGTAGCTGGTTAGATCCGTGTGGCTTTTTGGGGGTATAGAATTCTGACTTCGATCTATAAAGCACTAGGCGGTCAGTTGGCAGTTCCTAAACCCCACCATACTGGGCACTATTTGTATGATATATCTTAAGAAATAGATGGTCTGGAGTTTTAAGTTTTAGAGATAACTTTGCCAACCGAGGCCCTATTTTAGCCAATTGCTAGTTTCTGTAATTAGATAAGCCTAGCAATCGTGTTCACTATTGTGCCTGGTGGGGCCGAGCACGGCTATGATGGCGGCTGCCACAGAGAATAAATAATGAGAAGGGATCTAGGATTGGCGTGCTGTGTCGAAAGGGGATGAATACTTTTCCACCCTCTCTCTCTACAGTACATCTGAGCTACTATAACTAGATCAACTACCGTAGGTGACCCACCGATCCTACTTGCACCAGCAGATACAAAGAAAGATCCTTCTACGCTCTTCAATATCACAACCCATACAAAGATTCAGCCCCGAAAGATAACAACACTACCCCTGTTTTTTTGGGTTCAAACAGAATTATAAGGTATTGCTGGGCTGGGAGGGGGGCTCTATGAGCGCAAACGAACTGGCCGCGGCGGCATTACCCTTTCAGCAACATTGCCCGATCACGAGCAATTTTGTAATTCCTACCTCAGAAAACCAGTTATGTGATAATTGCGAACAAAAATAGGATGATTTGCGCGTAAATTTAGAATATGCCGTACTTGTGAGGGCTCTCTCTATGAAAAGGACAGGGTTCAAGGAATGTCCGTCATAGCTTTGCACTCGGATACTGCCCAACCCCTTCCCTATCTCGGGAGGACTAAGCCAGAGGGTGTTAAAGGGCGAGTGCGGGAAAGTTTAGGATATTTTAGAGCACCGAGAGCAGCCCACTGGAGGCTCCTCCGGTCAATATTCTGCAGCACCCGACACCTGAATTCACTATGGCGGAAGGTTGGAGCCGTCCACGAACGATCAACCTGCTTCAGCACGTTAATGTTACCCGGCCTTCAAAAGAACAAGCACGGGGCAAATGCTCATGTGAACCGCTAAACCGGGAGGTGCAAACAAGCGGCATCTTCCAACCGACCGTGCGCCCGCATTCATGGCACAGCATATCCAGCAAATCGCGTGATATCGTATCAAATCCACCCGACCGACAGGGTTAGGGTCAATCACCCCCCGTATCCAACCTAAACCCACTCCCCGTTAAACCTCAACCGCGCCTGTTCCACAACAAAAAGTTGTAAAATGCTGAGCGACGCCTCAGCGAGTACACTTGCCTTATCGTCATAACCCTATCATATCACACCAAACCGCAAAACATACACGTGCGCACGCACAGGGGACGCGACGATAACACCCTGAGAAGAGACAGTGTTCGTGAAGGATGGATCTGTCGGCCAGCGCAAGCAACATTCCACCAAAGGACTTACCTCCCATCGCGGCGTTGTTTGTGATTTATTTCGATATTAAGGCTGGGTGAGTGGGTTTGTGAAAGAGGGAGAAATGAATAAAAGGAGAAGATGGGAGAACGGAAAGCTGATTATGAGATGCGGTAGATATACTATCGTCTGGAAGAGATGTACGCAGGGAGTCTCGCTTGATGGGGTGGAATTTAAGTCGCTGCCGAGTGGGCTGCATAACCTGGAGGAGGATTTAGTGTTTGTCCCCTCCCCTCGAAGCGAGATCAGGTAGGAGGGAGTACTGATTGGGCGGGCGGGAATTAGGTATTTCGTCCACGCACCATATGCAGGTGTCAGTGCATTCATCAATACTCCTGCGGCGGAGGCGGAACGGAATGCTTGCATGCTTTCCGTTGGCGTGCTTGTTCCACTTAGCTATGGACGGCTAGGGAGGAGTTGGAAACATGCGGAGAATTTGAAGGAATTAGCAAAGTGCGAGATACCCTCACCCTCACCCTTTCGAGATGGTGCCACTAACGCAGGGTGTTTCGACCGTGATTCAGGAAATTCGCAGCGAACACAGAAGACCATGCGCCGTTAGAAGAATACTATGAATCAAATAGGATTCATGAATCTACAGAAGCTCCCGAGTCGCCAGCGGAGTCACCATCAAGTTTGAGGTATCGGCCGTCCTCGAGGTATAAGCCTCCGTTTGATAGCCTGAATCGTCATACCCGGACGAGATCTATATCGGATACTACGGCTCTTGTGGCTCCTGGGCAAGCACTGAGTCCATATCACCCTGCATTGTCACTGCCGGAGTTTGTGGATACGTTTGGACCATTAATTTTCCCGCTTTATAGAGCTGCGTTAACTCGACAGCGGATATTGCTTATTACTGGTGCACCGGTTGAGTTGGCTTGCAGCTTCGGTTAGTTTCATCCCAAGACCCCTGAGCACATCTTGCTAATAAGACGATAGTCTACGATATATCAATCCTCTCCAACATCCCCCTCTCTGTCGCCGACCTCCTTTCCTCTGAGCCCTCCCGTCTTCGCCCACTCTTCAGCATAGGAGTCCACGACATCCCGTTGCTAGAAGAAGAGGCCAAACGAATACACCCAACATCCCAACCCCCGCACGACCGTGACAATCTCGGAGCCGAACAAGGTAGCTGGGTAGCCTGCACAACCGACGGCGTCTTGTACCTGAAGAGCGAACTCTACGACGTAGTAGTCTCCATGCCCCCGGCGCACTCCAAAAATGCCAAACAAAAAGTCTGGCCCACAATTGAGTGTCCCGCTGGCACCCCTATAAAAGCCACGCAACGAGACCTAGCTAGATACAGAGCATTAAAAAGGTCCCTCGCTCGCTACAAACCCACATCCTCGTCCACAGACCCTGGCCCCTTACCGCAAGAAGAGGACCGCGACTCCTGCGAAGAAGTCTGCGAAAAGCCCACCTGGCGCGAAATCGCCTACTCATCATTCATGTGGTGGGCCAGTGCTGGTGAGAAGCGCCGCGAGACTGAGGCCGCCTTGTCCGACGAATTCCTTTTCGAAGACGGCAAGCGGCCCAGAAGCGAAGTCCTCGATGACACCGTCGCCAACGACGAGGAGGTCCATCCGCTCCTACCTACGTCCCCGCGTCGAAGCAATTCCTCGCCGCTGCCGAGATTGCACCACCGACGGAGGTCGAGCGCTTTCAGTGTTGGTGGTGCTAGTGCTGGTGTTGCAGGCAGCGATCTAGGAAACATGGAAATGGATATCATCGCGTACTTTCATAGACTCACAGGACGATTGATGGCGTATCTGGCTGAGATCGTGGACGATGGGGAGGGCGATGGGGGTACTGGTGGGGATGGAGAAGCCGAGGACGAGGAGGTGTTCATTAGTCTCGAGGAATTGGACAAGTTGGGGTTGGATCGGTATAGTGAGCTTGACGTTGCCTTTGTGAAGAATATCTGCTTGAGGTATTTTGGCCGAGAGGCGGCGGTGGAGGGGGCTTCATGGGAATGCTGTGGGATTAGGTATTGCTAGGAAGTTCGGGGGATCTCTCATTCGCACTTTCTTTACGTTGTTCTCTTTGGCTATATGGATATACTGCTCGGTGTTCTTTCTTTTTTGATAGTCTAGTCAAACTAGGACGTGTACGTTACGGCATGGTATTTTATCCGTAGATGGAATCGATTAATCGGTGCTATCTCTTCTCCCCCACCTTTCTTACTCTTTACCTCATTCGATAGCAAATGAACCCCCCCCCTTCTTTCCTTTTGATCAACCAAGAACAAACTCCCCTTTCCTCTTCTCCCATTCCTCTTCCGTAAAGCACTTCTGTGACCAAGCATGCACTCTAGCAATCTCCTCCTTCAACGCCGCGTTCGCCGCCCGATGCCGCATTAGCGTGGTCTTGCCCTTAAACACCGGTGACCTTGACTTTCTATCAGTATAGGAGCTTGAGCCTACTCGAGCGAGCAGAAGGGGGGGGGGGGGAAGACACTATAATCGCTTCAAACATTTGGCCGCAGCCGCCGGAGGTGTCTTTTAGGTGGACGAAGGAGGCAGAGAGTTTGGTTGTTATGGAGGTTGTTAGGGTTTCTGGGGTTATGGGGGTGGTTGTATCTTCAGCGGCGGCGGCGGGGGTGGTCATTTTTAGTGTTTGGCGGTGGCAGGATGGGCGGAACGGTGGACGTTGCGGCGGACGTGCGGTGTGGTGGGTGGATGGGCGGTTTTGCATACGGTACGGTAGGGCACCGGTGCCTTACGGTATTGTGGGTGGGGCACAGTGCGGTGTGGTAGGGTTTGTGGCGGTGGCGGCTTGGCGGCAGGAGTTCAGTGTCGGTTGGATCGGCGAGGTGGTAGGTGGGTAGTTTGAGTGAGATGTCGTGAATAAATAAATCATAGACCGTTGACCTACTGTGTGAAGCCTCAGAGGACGAATACGCCAAACCTCTAGCACACCATCTGTTGGAAAGATGGCTTTCCCAGGAGCTGCAGATAGAATTGTTTGTTAGGCCATGGAAGGAAAATAAATTCTCGTTGAGTCTGTAATACCGGTACTACACAACTGGAGCCCTAAGAGGGACTTCCCTGCATTTTCTTTGCAGATTCAGTAGTCCACTCAGTCATAGTAGGCTAGATGGGGGTTGATAGGGTCACCCCCTAAGACTTCCACACGATACCGGTGGCTCAGGAGCCGTTAGGTGGGTTGGAGAACTACCTCTGGCCTATTTCTGCTCTCGGGGAACTGACAACCGTACACTGGAAACATTCATCCTCCCCACTGCCATCATGACTACCCGAGTGCTGAGAAATTCCTGGGGTAAGTTAAGTACCGTGCACAATGTGGACCCTGAATATCTGTGCCGTCTGTACCAGAATCAAACCAATTCTCTCTTTATGATACCCGTACCACGCTGCCGGCAAAAAGCAATTCCTCCGTGTTTTGGAAACTCGCTTGGTGAGCTCTATGACATCATACCAATTGGGCTCATGGACCCGTGAGGATATATGACCGCCCACTGCCAACCTGATATATGTTTTTCTTCCTATCGTGCCCTAGTACCGTAGGTGGGTACCTAAAATATGGCAGCACTTTACCACCGTTCCGAAAGGTACCTGCCGCCCTCGCTGGTTTATGGGGAGAACGAGTACGATAAATTTACCGTATCCTCTTGTAAAAAGTCTGATCCGACCCGCAGTAGGAAGGGCCTGTCCAATTGCCTTCGGCTAATTGCTCAAAGTGTGACGATTTGGGGGTCTTCTTGCCCGCTGGTTGGTCTGTTAACCTTATCCCTAACTTGACACTTAAAGAAAGGATACAGTAGTTTTTCCACTGTTATTGTGTGAAGGAACTCATACATGGTGGTGAGGTGCTGTGATGATTGCAAACTTGATAGGGCGTAGCAAAATAACTAACCACGATAATGGCGAAGAAGGAGGTATATGGTCCCGATACTCTACACGTCCCTAGCATGAGCGGACCGAACACCAGGGGTGTCTTGGCAAAGGACTTTCAGCTGCGGCGACACCCCTGGTGTTCGGTCCGCTCGTGCTAGGGACGTGTAGTACTCGAGTACCGTTAGATATGCAGATTCGCTTCTCCCACGATGCATGCTGGCACATATTGACCCCGGCCTTGCGGTGTAATCCTCGCGGCAGACATCCCGTGCAACCTCCCCCCTCCCCCGACCGCCGGCAGCATCTGTCACAGTTTGATTGAGACGTTAAAACTCCAGATATTTGGAGTGGGGGAATACCGGTATCGGAAATACTAATTCGCCAAGGAGTCGATCTCGTATCATGGTACAAGGCAAAACTTCGTGTGGAGCTCCTAGGTTTCTCGGTTCTGGCTCGGTAGCGGACAGAAGAGTGGTTGGTAGGTGGGGCAGGGAGTCCGTTTTTCTGGGCTGACTTACCAAGCTTGCTTTGCATGTAGAAGGTGACATGATTCCTAGTACGGCACATCATGGCACCTTACCACTACCATAATATTATCTAGGTACTGTAGGATAGCACTGTAAAAACTGAGAACGACGCTAGGACGTCTAGAACCCCCCCTCTAATTAAGGGGAGAAAACACGGCGAAAAGGTCCCTTCCAGCCCTTAGCTGAGACAAGCAGAAAGGAAAATGCGGCGGACCTTGATTGGAAAATCACCTTTGAGAGATTCCCAACTATCACAGTTCTTTGCTGTAGCCCTGGGCCCAGAACTTGCAAATCCAATTATCCCCATAGGAAATCTCCCCATACTAGTATGCCTTATGCGAGCACTCTTCCCAACATCATTTAGAAGCATAAGTCAGCTTATATCATGCCAGCATTATACAATACTTGCCCCACCCGGTCCTTATGTTACTCACTAAACAACGTCCAATCTTATCCAGGAGTTGAAAACAAAATCCCCCGAGCCCACCCGCCCATTCCTCCCCTTCGGCCTTACCAACCTCACCTTGCCACAACCTCCACCGGCACCCCGTTTGACTCGGCGCAAAATATGGGCCCGAGGAGCGTTTCATTTTCCGAGAGGAATACATGGAAGTTCTTACTTTTGCCTTGATACGCTGATGATAGCTTTGCATAAACGCTAGGACGGGGGAGGGGTGGTTAAACAATTGCGGGATTTCATTTCTTATGATGCTATGGTTTTTAAGGTTTGTTGTTTGGCATGGTGAAACCAGGTTACTCTCTCTTGTGTAACAAGGGTGCACCGGGTGCAGCAAGGGAGGGAGGTTTCCTGGTTGCGTTTGATGGTATGATATGATAGGAGTAGTTCGATCGGTATAGCTGCTTGAAACAGGGATTGGGGGTTTCGGGGTGGTGGTGGTCAGGGCTGTGGTCAGTGCTATTGGCACGTACCGTAGTACAGTAGGCCAGGAAGGGGTTTTGGGGAGTGGGAAGGTTGTGTTTTTGGCAGTTCGGCTGGGAGGAAGTGGGCCGGTAGGTATCACAGGAAAGGACGGTTAGACGAGGAGTATTTGATGTGGTAACTAACTAATATTCCCGCTACAAATCCGGGTTTACAGGAGAACAATGCATATGGTAGTACCGTAAGAACTCGAATACGGTAGCTGAACCTCGCGCTAAGATGTCTAAATTCCCTCTCTTGGATAGGGGGCAGAAGCGCTGCGAAAACTGACACCCTCGGCCTCAGCTTAGGACAGAAATGCAGGAGGAATGCCAGATCTTATGAGCGAGGGCAACTCTAATTATGCAGGATTTGAGCACTCTGCACTCGAGCTCAGGTTCGATTATTCGAGCCCCCACGGTAGGCGCTTAGAGTGCGTTGATGAGCTGCGGATATACCATCTCATAATCTGATCATCCGGTATCCTGCTGGTAGAAAACCGTACCTGGGTGGGGTGCATAAACATCCGCAGCCACAGTATCATCATAGATAGAGTACCGTACTCGAGTACCGGTAGTATACTATAGGGCTGGCTGTCCCCAACACAAACCCCTGGCACGGGACTTCACACTTGTTTCTGGGAAGCTTCCCCTCGGCCACTCCTGGAAGGTATCACAATACCGGTAGAGGTGCGGTGCGGGTGAGGTGGGTTCAGGTAGCATGGGGTTGATCCCACCTGAGGTGCATCTGCAAGGAAATGCCCCAACCAAAGCCTGGGGCGGCAACAACAGCAACGGCGATTCAATAAGGTTGACATTGCTCAATCCAACCCTCACAAACATTCCATCCCGCCGAAAATGAAGGGAGAGAAAAAATCTCCGGTTTCAGCCCCTTTAGAGTACCAACACGGGAGTTCCCATCAAGTGAACTCTTAACCAACTTACTAATGGTTGATGCTGGTTGAACTGGTAGCCCCCTGCCAAGCCGGTGCCCAATGCTGGAATACTTATCCTCCGGCCTTACAAGTACCTAATAGGGATGGTAAGGGTTATTCAGGGAGTGCTGCGAGACTAGTAGAGTTCGAGATGCGAGTGCAAAAAGGTATTACGGCAGTCTTCCGAATAGGAAGTCCAACGATGCATAGGGACTTGCATGGTACAAGAGGATCTAGCATGGGGTTCAAACCATCGGCAATACGCCAAGCCTTGGCTTGGCGTTTTAACGTGGTTTGGGGTGAGTGCTTGGTGATGATTCTACTAGACTTTCTGTCGCTCTTTATGTTTCTTTTGGGTGGTGAGGCCAAGGTACAGCACATGTTGGCCCCGAAGACCTCTGGCCTCTAGCCTTGGCATGCGTGCATTGGAGTTAGAGTTATGGATTGATATCACGAGTGAAGAAAGAGAAGGAGGGGGGAACGTGCCGCTGTGGACTCTTGTTCTTTTTAATAAATACCTATTCACTTGTCCTCCAATTTGTTTTCCTCTTCTTCACTCCTCCCTCACCATCCTTCGAAGCCTCCCTCTCTTTACATTCTTAGTCCGCCTGTGGCGATTTTGCATTTCAGTCCCCTTCTTTATTATATTGCTTCTTCCGCGCAGTCCGGTACAGCGTTCTTTACACCTTTTACGTTCTCTAGCCCCGGAGGTTTCAATCGATTATACCCTAATCCTATCATTATCGATAACATGCGCTTCATCGCCATTTCAGCCGTCTTGTTCCTTAATGCCGCGCTTGCCGTGCAAGCTGGTATGTCTTCTTGACTGAAAACCTGGTAGGGCGCCAGACTAACTTTTCTTCTCCAGCGCCTCTTGTCCACGGCCACGCCCACCACGCGAGAGGCTTCGAACTTATTGCTCGTGGTGATGGCCCTCGTGGTGGCGGTTCTCGTGGCGGGGATGACTTCGATACCGTAGTCAAAATCCGGGTCGATATCAACAACAAGAGGAAGGACTACGAACGCCGTAAGAAGAATGGCAACGACCAATTGAAGACCCTCTTGATCCAGATCCAGATCGAGCAAGATAATGACAGGAGGGAGGAAGAGAAGAGGAGGTACGATGAAATTAAGAGACAGCAGGAAGAAGAGGACAGACAGGAAGAAGCCGAACTACAGAGGTTGTTAGATCAACTCAAACAAGAGAAGTTGAGGAAGCAACAAGATGAGAAGAGGAAGGTGCAGGACGAGCTCAGGAAGGCAGAGGAGTTGAGGAGGCAGAACCGTGATAGGTATAACAACAAGGTTTGTTCGCTCGTTCTGTCATACTCTATCCATCAGATTCTAACTGAGCGAAGGACGTTGTCGTTATTATTATCCAGTTCGTAGTGGTTATAGACTCCAAAGGAGACCGCTCCCCCCCACAGCAACGCACAATGGCCAAGGTCCTCTACAAACAGGGTGCTGCCGTTACCGAGACTCAATACGGTACGTTGCTCCTCACTATTCTTGCTCTACCCATGATACCTGGAAACTCTACTAACATTCATCCCCAATAGCCACGGAAGCGGAGACCGCTACACTCATTAAGACCGACGCAGTAGCCAACGCTACCGAGACCGCGGTCCCTGATGCCACCGAAATAGAGACCACCGATGAGGCTGCCACCGAGACCGCGGCCGAGACTGCGACTGAGGAAGCTGAGGCCACCGAGACCGCTGCCACCGGAGTCGCACCAACTGAGACCGCTGCCGCCACTGGAGAGGCTACGGCCAGCCAGACTGCTGCTCCCACTGAAGCACCCACAGCCGGTCAGACCGCTGCCGCAACCGCCCCCGTTTCTACTCCTCCAGTGGAAACCGCTCCTGCTCAAGCTACCCCTACCCCTGCTAGATTCTAAAATCAAGTTTTATGATTGATGGATAAGCAAGCTATGGTACTGCTGGATCTCTACTTGCGCACCTAGAAGGAGTGAAGGTTTCCTAACGATTATGCCTATTCTCCATGTTCTCTTTCCTCCTCGTCTCTCATTCCATCTTGGAAAGGTGGTCATCATGTAATTTAATAAATTATTTTCCTATTATTTCCTTCGCACACCTGACTCAATTCAATGCGTTATTATATCGTGATACTCTTTCGTGATGGACCGTAGCCCGCGACATGATACTTGTGGCAGGATCCTGGTATACAAGGATAGGAAGGTGCAGCACAAGTAGGGTAAAATAGACAGGGGTCTACTTAAAGTTTCACGCTAAGTTACCCATAACATGGCAACAGTTTGATCTGCGTCTAGTCTTCACATCCCTGCAACTCAACCCCACCTAACTTCACTTCACAAACACATCATATCATACATGCATACACAGGTACCTGTACACCATTCAACCCAAAACAATGACCACAACGACTACTACAACAACGGAACTGACCTTCCCCCTACCGCGCACACACAACACCATCGTTCACGCCCACCTGACGCTATCAAAAAAACACATCCTCCTCCACCTAACTACTAAAACCCCAGAGACGGCGTCTCAACTAGCCACGCTCGGGTCTTTCGTATATGCCCTCCCACCCGTCAGTATGCCCCTCCCTCCCTACCTCTCCCCGGCTCCGATCCTAGTTCCGGCTAACCTGCTACTTGGTAGACCGGCAAAAACAAAGACCCCCTCTCGACCGCGATCTACGTGCGTGAGAGCACGCTCGAGACGGCTACTCGCATAGCAAAGATTCTGGCGAAGCGCACGGGGTTGCCGGTATATGTGGGGAATTCTATGAGTTTTGCGAGTGCGGGGATGGGCGGTGGGGGTATGGAGGAGGTGGAGGGGGTTAGGGGGGTTGTGGAGGTTGTTTGTGGGGAGGTGGAGGCGTGGAGGAAGGGGCCCCTGGAGGGGGGTAAGGGTGGAATGGTGGGTGAAGAGGGTAGTACGAGTTGAATGTTTGTGGATTAGGTAAAAGCAACCAAATTTGATGTTTGGATTGGAAGGGGTGGCGGCTATGTGGATGATGGTGATTGTGGGTGGTGGTGGAGGAGCAGAATTCTGTGAACGTAGGTGTGAAGGGGACGTATTCCTGGAGGAAGAAAAGGCCGAGATTGTCTTGTCTGGTGGGCGTTATTTCTCGTGAGATTACTCGGGGGCCCACGGTGGGTTGGTCTCTACCACATGCAACGCCTCAATATCAACTAGTCATAGGATATGTCTAGTATAAAATCGAGTGTTTACTACTCGTGTTTCCGTGAGAGCTGTGGCATCATACAACTACTAGTCTACCTTTTGGGGTAGCACGTAGATTATCTGATCGAGGCATGCGAGACCTCACGGACACAGCATTCACCTTTATGGTCTATTTTATCATGCAGGCCCTGCTGTTGTCGTCTATCTAATAACCGCAGACCTATAAAATCACAGAGAACACAGAGCGCGCCCTTTGCACTCCCTTTGCCGATTCACTGTGGCACGATTAAATACCGGAATCTCTAACGAATGAGAACCCAAAAAACAAGGTGGAAAAGCAAGTAAGATCCTAATATCAGACTAGAATCCAGCACCCCTTCGACTACCGGAAGCACTTCAAGGCTCGGCTGCGGCCCCAGTGCTTACCTGCTTATCTGGATGCCCCCGGTGATTCCCATGGCGACACCCCGGGCGCAGGAGTTGTGTAATTAGTATCTGGACCATGGACGGGAAAGCGAAAATAGTCGGTTGGAGAGGCGAATGTACAGTACTAGGGCAAAAAGATTCGTCCGATGCCCATTTTACACCAAAAGCAGCCGACTTCGCCACCCTCCCCCAGGCCACAATCTTTATGAGAATCCACAAAGATTTGGCTGTATATTAGAAAATCCGTAGATAATATAATGAAAGTTACAAAACTCTTAAATATAACAAAGGGATGGAGAAATGGTTGCTTAAGTAGAGAGGCATCGGTTGTCATGTACCTTTTTGTATGGAGCCCCATACAAAAATCTAGGTCACTTTTACACAAGCTGATGCAATCATAAACAATGGAAGGAGCTTTGATCCTTTGTACTTCTACTTCTAGGGGTTTGGATAGATTGTGGCTCTCTAGCTGGGGAGAGGATTTGAAGTGTTTCCATGCACACAGTGTTGAGAATTGTCGGTTTGAAAATGTCAAATTTGGCCCTAACACCAGTATCGGACGGATCTTTTTGCCCCCGTACTTTATGAAGGTTCACTCCGAGGCAAGGAGGAGTAACCAAGAGCTCTGCTATCAAACCCCCCTCACTGCTCGTCGGGCAAAGAAAGCCGACCGCGTGATGTTGAATAGAAAAAACAGCCGCACTAAGAGGCCTATGGAAAAACTGGACCCCAAGATGTTTGGACGCAAGATTGGTTCTAGAGCTTATGAGTTGGAATTGCCTGTGCTCGGCTTCCCCACGAGTCGCCGAGTTTCTAGACTTCCGGAAGATATCTTCCAGCTTTTGCTCCCTTTTCTTCCCTTGAAGCATCGCCAAACAAGCCAAAACGCGCCAAAATTGCGGGTTTTCGAGCCATTATATCTCTACAAATATGATACCTCGAAGCCCAGCCCTCTGGAAACAGGATGAAGCAGGAAGCTGGTTAAAGGTGTTCCTTCTTCCCCCAACGAAGCATATTATAAACCTTCGTGTTTGGCTGTTTTCCTTCTACCAGAGGGCCTGCAACGAGATCTCGATTTTGCTATTACAATTTAGGAGGGGCTTTTTTAATTGAGGAAGTGATAAGGTTTTATCGTTTTTTTGTTATGCTTGGGGGTTGAAATTTCTCTTGTATCCGTCGCTTTTTAGTTCCCTACTCGTAGAATATTCCGAGGTTAGGAACAGTTCAAGTGTCACAACCGCGGAGAGAGCCCGTTGACCATACATACCATGATACCCTTGGTAAAGATCTGATGCTAACCTATGCCATTAACCACGCTAAAAAGCTGCGAAATCTACACACAGATTAGGGGATTGGGTTTTCCGGGGCGTGTAATACCTCAGGATGCATGCTGGGATTTTCCTGTAATTGAGAATTATACGAATAAATCTATGGATTTAATAAAGGAAAAAAAAAAAAGATTGAAAAATTGAGACTCGGCTTTGGAATTATTATTTTTCTTGAAAAGATTTAGCAAATCTGAAGCGTAATAGATATTTATTCCACGCTTTTGTCTAGAGCCCTTACAGAGCTGTGGTGCAAGGACTGAGTAATGGATATCTCTCCCATACAAGAACCCAGGCCTTGGCAGGTAAGGGAAAGGGCATTCCACCCCTATCTGCTATCATAGCTCTTTTCTTCTCTTCTTTTTCTTTTTCTTTTAAAAAAAGCCACCGGCGCATCAGTTACATGTCTTGTGCTAGATTAATTCCGGTTTACAGCCTCCACAAAGTCTAGCGCAAGTTTCGCAGTCAGTTATTCTGTAACCGAATCACTTATTCCCATCCAACTCAGGAAACTTTTCGGAAAAAAGCGGCTAATGCATTCTAGGAGAAGGGAAGGAAAAAAAAAGATCCCATACTTTGTTTGTTGCAGGTGCTATTACTGTACAATACGGCAAATGACTTGTTACTCCCCCGACTTTTTTTCCATGTTGGTTTCCGCGCATGGGTTGGTTAGGCAAGTGATAACCCGAAAACCCTTCGGCTTTTGGCGTGTTTTGGCCTCTGTTTGGTTGCCAAGCGACCCCTATTGCGCACCGTATCCCGAGTGATGGTCCGTGCGTTGACCGCAGTCGGACGGCAACTCGTCCTGGGTTTCCTTTTATGGATGCCATCTTGCTCCATTAAGTTTTTTTTTTGTTCATTTATTAATTTCATTAATTTATCTGTTTTACCTTAACTTTGTTTTACAAGTGCCAAGGATAACGTTTTAGAACAGCTATTTTGGGCTAGCCCGCGAAATAGTCCGTGTCTTGTGAGAGAACATATTCCCGGGCACTCGCGGCGAGAATAACTTGGGTAGAATAGACGATCCCCCGCGGAATTCAACCACCCTGATAACCACAATAGTGATTACAATTCAATTACAAACACAAATATACTCGTAATGACTGCTATGACCTGTATATTTGTGTCCCTCCTTCTCTCTAAGAGCATGAGATCTGGTAATAGGATCTTTTGTTTTGACTACTGGGGGTACTGACCCGAGTTGTTGGATGTCGGGGTTGTCACAGGACTTATTCTCGCTGCAGGTACGGTACTAGTACATGTACGAGTACCCGGGAAATATATTCTTGCACAAGACAGGGATTATTTCGCGGGTTAACCTGAATTAGCTCTGCGAAAACATATTCCCGCGGATACTTCGTAACTTACCGTTAGAACTCGGATAATTGAATCTCGCGCTGGGAGGTTGGAATCGCCTTTGCTGGTAAGGTCTGGCTCTTTTTTTATTTTATTTTGTCTTTAAGCTCGGGCTTGGGGGGGTCAATTTTCGCTGTGTGCTCGCCCCCCTATCCAAGAGAGGCAATTTCGGACGTCTTAGCGCAAGGTTCAATTACGGTATTCGAGTTGTCCGGTGTTGTGGCACTGGTTTGTGTCTAATTGGGCGCATTGGCCAATTTTAGGTCGACTTGCCGTCACCCCGTTCAAAAACGAGACGTTCTCGTCTTCTGTCTTCCCAACCCCCGTCTACTCGTACGGACTGGACGACTGAGAGCACTAGACCGGATCCAACCCTCAAGGGTACGCTCTGCTCGCAATTCACGGTCTCGACGTTTCTACTCATAGAGCCCTATTGTGGTGTTGGCCCCACATATAAATTCCCTCTGGTAGAAAGACCTACTGCCATCCTTCTCCCTCTCCTTTCCTCCAATCGTCGCCAACCCGCGACTCCCAACATCCCCTCAACCAAAGGGGAGGAAAAAAACATCAACACGTCCGATCCCTCAGCTAGACTTTTTGGTGGTTTCCGACGATGAACACCGATGCCCCCAACACCGCCGCCCCCAATGGCATCACCGAAGCCCCTGTCGTCAGGATGGGGGCAGGCTGGCTGGGCCAGATCACTGAAGCCATAAGGGCCCTCCAAGCCCGCTTCGGAATGATAGCCGAGCCGAGCAAGGAGAGGGAGCCTGGACCGGAGAATCAGAGTACCGCTCAGAAGGCCCCGAACGCTCCATGCGCAAGGACTCCCCGCCAGGCCACTCAAAGTCCACAGCGCCGGAGCGCGCGTCTTGTCGAGTCGGCCCAGAACTGTCAGATTGCGAGAGAGACTGAGTTTCGGGTTGAGGTGGAAGATGAGTATCAAGATATTACTACCGCTACTACTGCCTCGACTCAGATTGAAGATCAGGTTCCGGACCCATCTGTGGCCCATCCCACACCCCCCAAATACATGAGCGTTGCGGTCGACGCCACGTCCCCACCCATCGCGTCTACAATTCCATCTCCCAATACAAGCCTAAGTCGGAAGATGCGGCACATTACGCGTTTGGAAGCGAAGTGGGGAGCTGGCTGGGAAAAGACGATCGACTCGCACAGCGACCCTCTGTCCCGCTTGTCGGAACACTATCTGGGAGGTATGGCAAAGCTTGCGAGTAACGGTGTGACATTGTTGGACGCAAAACTGCTTTTACGCCATGTGGTGCGGAGGCGGATTTCGCGCCCCGGGAAGGGTGTTCGTGCGCGAGGAATCGTTATGGTTAGCGATATCCAGAAAGTGCTTTCCGCTATCGCGGCGGTTTCCGGCCCCCACAATGCACAACCTGGATCATATACGACAGAGCAGATTATCGCCTTCCTTGGCGCCACTGAGAGAGTGAGCCAGCATATGACACTATCAATTCAACAAGATGCCCCTCCCCTCCCCCAAGCTGTTCCCAGCCAGCGTCCGACCCCTCCCACTCCGGATATGCGGGAGACCGAGGAACTTGTTGCTGCCTCTCCAGTGGCTGAGGAGACTGTTGCGGGGGGCCGGACCGCGGCGGAGGCTGCCACACAGGTTAGGCCCCCAGCTCTGGGACCCAGGGCGGGAGCTGGGGTATCGAAGAGGACTGTGACAAGGGTTGCTAGTGCCCAAATTGCGGCCAAGGCCAAGGCTCGGGCGGTGGAGGATAAGAATACTACTACCACCACTACCGCCGCAACTCAAACTGGGACTCGAGCCCCGGCTCCACGGTCAGTCCGTAACACATCTCCGGAACACCTAAAAATTGAAACGAACTCCACGCCCTCGCCTATCAAGTGCATTGGGTCCGCTACCACTGATAAAGCTACGAAAGCCCCACGCACAAACACCCCTCGGGAGAAACCGCAAGGTCCGAGGAGCCAGAGCATGCGCATTGCCAAGTCAGCGCTAGATAAACTCGCCGTGGACGAGATTGTGCCCACTCTGGTTGCGAAGGAGAGGGAGGAGGAGCAGGCCAGTACGGGTGTTTTGGAGGGAGTCGTGGTGGAGACCAAAGTTAAGGTCGAGGTAAAGAAGGAAGAGGAGAAGGAGGCGGCCAAGGCCGAGTCCCTGATCCTGGGGCCCAGGCCTGGATCGGGGGTTTCCAAGAGGAGGAGCGGTAGCGGTGGCCGCGGCCCCAGAACGAGACGGAGGACAAGGCGGTAAGCTATGGGTCCAACAAATGGGAAAAAAATATATGTGGTAATAGGGCCTAATGTAGTTATGTATTTTAAAAGCACTAATTTGAATAAATAAATGAATAAATATCACTTCTCCTCCCCTCCCCATCTTCCTTCCCTCAGGAAAACAAACGGAAAAAGAAAAAAAGAAAGACAAGAGCTCTGGATAAAGTGTTTTGCTGGTTTATAATAATATTATATTATATAAATAATATAATACAGCAATCTACGGGTCTTGAGATTCCCGAAGAGCTGGGAGATCTTGCTAAGGCGGACACATTAACTCACTGGACACCATAGCAAATTCAAAAGGATGTTGGAATAAGGTTTCTTTTTCCCTCTCAAATGCTTTTTATTTTTTTGACTTTCTCTATTTCTGTTCCCAAGCCGGACGGACTTCTTTATTATTCCTCTCGTTCCACCATATGCTTTCTTTGAATGTCTTTGTTCTTTGTTGCAGAATCCTGGCCTGGTGGTAGAAGAAGAAGCGGAACTGAGCCACCCCTCACTATATATCGCTTGTCTATATCTTTTCCTATCATTCTAGTTGTAGTACGGTAATAGTTTGCGGAAATCTATAATCTTGACTGTTTGCTATTATTATCACTTCTTGGTTGAAACGATCGCGCTTTGCTAGTAGGAGGCCAAGAGTGCTCGAGTGAGATCTTGTGAATTGGCTTTTGTTTCTTTTTCGAAGCTAGGCTATTGTTATTGCGGTATATTATAATATCCGCCTGCTTGAAGGTGTTAGTTAGTATCATACTCCAAGCACAATCGCGTCTTCCTCATGGAGAGAACTTGCGAGAATGCGCGAAAAAAAGACAAAAAAAACAAAAACACCTGTATTCTCTCGTGATAATAATATTATAGTAGTATATCTGCGCTTTCGCATGAGCTCTAGATAGTCCAGCTAAGCGATGCCTCCTTTCTTCTTTTTCTGTTGGATTCTTCGATAGTTTTAAGGGTACAAGTATTTTATGAAACCGCTGGGGTACGGTATGGCATGAAAACCCAATGCAACCGAGCGATGGATGGCCAAGTATATACTATACTGGATTGTGAGTACGGATGAGTCAGTCCAACCGGCAGAGTAATTTAAACCAGATTTACTCTGAAGTATTAAAAAGAATTGCTAAGCATATCTAAGTAATACAAGAAGGTATGAATATCACACTACCGATAACAAGTTCATCCATTCACCCGTAAGAAAAAACGGCATGAGCAATTATCACACCCAGTAACGCACCCTCGTCCACCCATTTCATAGGGGAAAAAGAGATATGAACAACCTTTATCAACCCCTCTCCTCTCCTCTCCATCAAGTAAGCATAGCCTGTAACTCTCCCTCGCCTAGGTGCTTCTCAATTCCTACAACTAGCAAATGTGCCGCAGTCTCCACCCCCTCATCCTCATCTTCCATAAGCTCCGCAATGACTGGCACACTCTCCGGCAAAAAGTTCAGCCACTCCTCCCCAGCCTGTGCGTAAATATCCTTCAACGCCTCGGCAGCCGCAATCCTAATCATTGCATTCTCGGCTTTCATCTGCTCCAGCACCTTGCCGTTAATCACCTTCGCGTGCTCTTCGGAGCCCTGCGTCACGCCGACTAGTTCTGTTAGGGCGGGGTATACGTATTCGCGTACAGCGAGGGCGGAGGTGGGTGCACGGGCTAGTTGCGTGGTGAGGACGGGAGCGATCTTGTTGAAGGTTGTAGGTGATTGCCAGAAGTCGTGGTCATCGGATTTGAAGGCTACGCGCAGGGCTTTTAGGGCAGATTTCCAGAGGGGGAGGTGGGTGGCGAAGACGGTGTCGTTGGTGAGGATGTCGACGGCATTATCAAGGGCGAAGCCGAAGTAGCTTGTGAAGATTGACTGTAGTTGCGATTAGTTATCGGGGTGGTATAATGTGTTTATTGTTTTATTTTGAGGGGGGGGGGGGGAGGATCCATAGCTTGCCTCTAAATCACTACCCAGTAGGTATAAGAAGTTCCAGAGTGCCATGCATCGGTTGATACTAGTGGACGACCCCTTGCCAAAGTCCTCTGTGGCCCACTCGATGATTCGGAGGAACATAGGTTTGAAGTTCCCGTGGTTGAGTCGGTATACGAACTTGAGGATAACCCCGAGAGCCTGCTCCTCTAGCTCCTGTATTTTCCCTTCTTCGATATCCACAGTCTCGCTAATATCGAGGAGTCTTCTACGAAGATCGAGGAGCAGTAGCATGAGGTTGAGAAGAGGCTTCAAGCTGTCTGTTGTCCGGAATAGCCTCTTTGTAGCCTTTGAGCGCTTCTCGTCCCCTTTAGATGAGCTCTCCATTTCTTCGAGGGTTGTCAGCGCTTCTTCAATTGCCTATACAAAGAGAGTTAGTGAAGTGTTCTACTGTAGCTGATAAATAGACATACCACTTCTCCCCCTTCAATAGCCTCATCCCATGTCGCAGCATAAACACGAAGCACAGCATCCAATTGCATTTTTCGACCAATAGTCTTCAAAAAACCAACTCTAACACCAACCTCATCTTCATCCTCCATGACGGCTGCGGAAGAGTACATCAGTTTCATGATCTTCTCTAGCCAGCTTGTCATAAAGCCGGGAAGATTCTTAACCAATTCCTCCAAGAACGCAATCGCATAGTCATGCAAGACCTCATGCTCGGTCCCACCGCGCAAACTCTCCTTCAAGAGCTCTAAACTGCGGGGAACTGCTTTCGGCAGTATTGGGATAAGGTGCACCTTGAACTTGGCTGCTAGGTTGGTGAGGCACACCAAGGATACGGCCTGCGTGGAGTCTTCGGAGCTGTGCAGTCCTCCGTGGCCAATAACTGCGTTGGCAACGTTCCCGACGATGGGGGCCATTTCAGATTGACAATGTTTGATTATACTAGTGATGCATGCGATAGCATCAATGCTTAGCTTGTCAGGATCGTGGGCGGAAATCAGAGTACTTATTTTAGGCGCGAAGCCGATAATGGCCTTTGTAGAGGCGCTATCGAGTCTGTGTACATTCGTGAGGCGATCTCTGAATGTCTTCAATGCACCACCACGGAAGTTTGATTCGGTGTTGAAAATAAGATGTTCGACGACGGAGATAAATCGGGGTATGTGCAGGTCGTAAAGTAGACCGCTAAGGACGCGGGACGCCGCTTTGTACACGCCGCTTTCAGGACCCCGCTCTAGCAGACCAAGGACTCTCTCTAGCGCCTCGGAGAATTTCTTGCTGCGCGTGTCGCCATCGTCATCCACCTTGGCAATATAATTCTGGAGACTCTTGTTTCCGATGACGATGAAGAGTAAGTTGAGTAATCTCTCCGCGAGTTGGCATCTATTATTCTTGGGGACCTCGAATAGGTGTTTTGACAACCCATGCTTCGCACGCCAAAGGACCCCCATAACTAGGTCCAAGTAACGATTAACAGTCTCAAGCTGAATATCAATGTCAAAGCTTTCCACAATCATCTTACAGGCCGAGGTAACAACCGCTTCTTCCCCAGTCGGATGCTCAGCATCGGTAGATAGATACTTTTCACCCAACTTTGCGATGACTGCAAAGAGAAACTCCTCTGCGCCCAATGTTTTTGTTAATGTAACAAATAGGCGCACTCGGCGGTGTGAGGGAATATGGGAGTAGCTCGCCACAAAAGTATTTACTAACTCTGCTGTCCCAACCACTTGATTGCCCTCCTGCGATCGAAGAGACTTTACTAGAGGCGGTATTATTCGTTTTATAGTTTGCTCAATAACAAAGGCCGAGTACTCGTCATCTCTTCGGAGGGTATTTGCGCCCATAAAGGTAAAGATTGGCATGACGCTGTGCTGCACTCTTTCTGGAACTACATCTGCCAGGTTTGCCAACAGGAGGATTGCCCTATTCTGGACTTGGGGGGCCGTTGTTGCACGGATACATTCAACAAGGACATCTGGTCTCACGCTGTCGTCGATATCGGGGCCGCCAGAACGCTGTAGGGAAAAAAAATTAGTTTCGAAAGGTAATACCATGAGAGGAATTAACTGCAAATAATACCTGAACATTTGTTACAATTGAGCTCATGCAGTCAAGCAGAACCTGATTCAAATACGCCATTCCCGAAAAGTGGAAGCCTGCCAGATCCGCCAGAATGCCAAAGAGAGATTTCAAAAGACTGCTATGCCTCTCAGCGCCTTGTGTATGCAAGAGATCTGTCACAACTGTAGCCCTTCTACGAGCGGTTTCCAGTTCCTCGGCCTTGGCCTCGTCGCCCATTCCACCAGACCCTCTTCTTCTCCTTTTGTTGGGCCCAGCGGAGGTGTGGGATAGAGATTCCTGGAGCTGAGTCCGGGCTTTATCGAAGAACTGCTGAAAAGCAGCCGTAGGAATCCTCAACCCTTCCAGAACATCGACACCGGAAAAACTTTGTGTCACATCCAACTCAATTTCAAGCAATTCAGTAGCAAGCTCAATTTGGACATCTGGTTCAATTGCACTCCATATGCCCCTGATGCGACCTGCTGCAGCGTCAAGGAGAGAGTAACTAACATCCCTTGTCAAGATACTGATCAGGATCTTAGGCTCGTCGGCATTCACCACTTGAACCATTTGCTTCTCAATAGCCACGATATCCAAGCGCTCCGTCTGACATTGCTTGACTCGCTCGTTATAGTCCTCAACAGATAACCAGTCAGTTAGCACAGGAAGTAAATTTTTGGTTTGGGTACCCCCAGCAAAGTCGATCTTGTTAATTTGGGAAAGAAGCCGGTATCTAATCTCCAACCTCGGAGCGTTGACCACATGACTACTGAGAAACACAAAAATACTTCTCTTGAGTGAGCCCTTGAGAATAGAACCGGTGCCTTCGCTAGTGCCCAGAGCTACCGCCAACATATGGCCAATATATTCTGGGTCTTCAATGCACCCAAAAAGGCCATTGGCAGTAATCCGCTCCATCAGCTTGATAACTTGATCCAACTCTAGCCATTTCACGTCATCGCTGTCCTTCCCTTCGCCATAGATGGTACCAAGACCCCAGTACTGCGCGGCTTCGGAGGAACGCTTCCTCTTTTTCCTTGATGGCTTATCTCCTGATGCGGGTTTCTGCAACCCCTTGCAATGCTCGAAAAGCACTTTGGTCAAGTCAACAGCATCGCTACGAACCCTCCGGTTTGGATCCGCAAGCGCAATCAAGATATGTGGAAAGACTGCTTGGTAGTCGATGCTTACTGACTTGGAAGCCTGCTTCTGTATGATCTTTGCGCACACCCCCAATGCGGAGGACCGCACAGCTACAGGGTACTTATGTGAAGTCCAGCATTCAATTAGAAACGAAATCTGGAGGGGACTTCTTGGCGGCAAGCCTTTAAATAGTGGCAGTTTGATGAATTCCTCTTGCCTCTTGGACAAGACTGCCGCTACGAAGAAACGAAGGAGGTCTTGAAAAAGCACCTTGGCTTTGGCTGTTAGGATCGTTTTTTCATTGGTATTATCCGGTATAGTAGAAATAATATCTTCAAGCGTTTGAGCCCGGGCAGGTGCTTCTTTGACTGCCTTCTTTGGTGATCCAGAGACAGCAGCAGGTAGAGGACGAATCACAGTTTGCAATCGCATTTCGAGGCCATCGACATCGACCGCACCATCAGCCATAACTTGGGCAAGAACTTTTCCCACCTTCCCTTCACATGCCGGACCAGCCCAATTCACTAAAGCCTCAGCAAGTAATCCTCTGATCCCATCAGTACTTTCCCCACCCATGGCCATGCTGCCCACTTTTTGAGCGGCTTCGACAAGCCTTTTAGTCACCAACAACCGTTGGTGTGATTCCATATTTGCTCGTTCCAAGAGTGAGATAACGGTTCTGAGTCCCTTGGTGCCGTACGTTTCCCCCAATCTTTTAAGGATACCCAAACAGAGCGCAACTGCCAGCCTATCCACTCTATACCTCGATTGCATGGATAGGAACGCCTCGTCCAACTTCCTATTCCCAAGCTCCGGCACATCGAGCTTCAGCAGGGCACTGACAACCTCATCTGGTAACTCTACGTCATCCTTAAACCGTGATTGCGCTATATAAGCCACACAGATCAATCCAGTTTTACACGATCCGGCTGTCCAATGGTTTACAATTGACTTTATGATTGCAGTCAGGACAGTATCCGTCAGGCTCAACTTCGTAACGAGAATGATAGTGAGCATATGACAACCTGTCTCCAGCTCGGGGGAAGACCTAGCCGAAAATGCCTGGTCCAGAAGAGGGAGTGTGGAAGTGAGAATATTCTCCGCTGTTGGCACATTCTTCGCCCTCCCGGATTTATTGGATGAAATCGAATCGCACATCAACGAAACCGATGCCGTAATCGCCACTGAGAAAAATGATACTAATTGGTGGCTGTCCCGCTTTGCAGAGACCGCGTTAGTTGTATGGTCGCACAGGAGGGTAAGAAAATCCCTGTGGTGGGAAAGCGCGTGGGTGATAACATGCTTCGGAACCGGCGATGGCTTCTTGAGGTAGGGTGTGAGGAAAACAAATTCCCTGGGGAGGTCTTTCTGGCGGATGGTAGAGAGCATAGTCTTGAACAAAGTTGGGTGGTCATGGTACGGCAAAAAGCACAAAATTAGAGATGCGGTATTCTGGTCTTGAACTCTGTAAAATTTTGCTTGTCAAAATAACTCCCATAAATAAAGAATTCGTAAGAGGGGCAAAAGCTACCTAAACTGTCTAACCAACCACTCAAGAGCCCTCAGCGCAGGCTGCAAGAGCATTCGCCCACAAAGTAACTGTAGAAAACCATCGATGCTCTTTCTGAGGGATTCCGCTGACGCTTGCGGCAAAACAAACCTATCAACATTCTTAGAGTGCTCGCTAAACAGACCCTTCTCATAAAGTAGAAATCTCCTATCTAGTTGGCATAGCTCTCGGAATCCTTCAATTGCAATGGAAAAAATGGTATCTGTGTCTTGGGCAGCAGCGACTTCTGGCGGGAAAAGCAGGGAAATGGCATGAATCGATCTGAGCTTTTGGGTATTGAGTGTATTTGTTGAGGTCGCCGCAATCGCCGACAACTGGGCTGCCAAATTGGAAGCCATAGCCGTGGTAGCGGAAAGTGTGGAGCGGAATCGTGAAAGATGAGATGCTTTTTTTTGCGGTGGAAGGAAGGGAATGATTTGCCAAGATTTTCATTTCTAGAGGCTCAAATACAAAATGCGGACAGTAGAACAACCTGTACGCGGTGGCGTAGGTATTATATAGGTTACCCGGTCAAGCTGAAAACCCACAACGTCGATCATTCACTCACAGTAGGCAGGCTGCCGGTATCGTACTTCAAGGCCATTGTATATTTTACCGTTAAGGGGTACTGGCGGGTGGTTTTTTTTTGCATCCGAAGATAGCGCAAAACTTCGTTATGTGTTCAGAGTAGAAATTTGATGCCATGCACAATCGGAGTTAGCTTTTAGGAAAATTTGTAGTGTGGATTATCATTGACTTTGTGCACTGGTGTCAGAGGGCATACGGTATTCTTGGTTCTTCGGTAACTATCGTAAGAATCCGACGATGGTACAATACTTTTAGAAGTGAGATGTTGCAGAGGAAAAACAGAAAAAACCAACCACCCCTCCATGCAAAGTCTCGTAAAAGGGAGAACAATCAAGAAAAATAATAGTAAGCCAATCCAACAGGAGATAAAGGCAGGAATAAGAAAAAACTCCAAGAGATGACCGAAAAGAGAGCCATGATAGAGAAAACCCCGCCATATACTTTCCTCTTTTCCTCCGTACAGGTATCACGTCCTATTGACAGAAACAAAGGTACTCAACAAGCTGTAAAAACAACTGCACAGATCATATTTCCCTCAACCTGCCAACCCCGATTACTCAGGCAATCTGATGTCATCTACGCGCTCCCCTGGACAATCCCATCTGACTTCTAGCCGCTCCTGCAGATCCGCTAGTAGCACGCATCGGACCTTTGACAGGCGGTGCTCCCATTCCCGTCCCAGCAGCCGGCTTCTTCAATCCGCTATTTGCTGCACCACCACCGAGCATCACATTTGTCGCAGCGGGCCCAGCACCACTCAGCACTTTCTTTTCTTGGCGAGCAACTGGTGGCTTTTTGGCGGCATTTTGTGGCTGTGGTCCCTCCTCTCTTCTCCTCTTCCTGCTCATGGCAGCAGTCGTTGCGATCTTGGAACTGTAGCCACCGAGCCTGCTGCCTGGCCTGTCGTATGGGATCCTGCCACCAGGTCTGCTCTCGCATCGGTCGCGGTCGTCGAATGTCGAGCGAGAGGCGATGCTGTTAGTAGGACTAGACGGTAGGGGCACATGTGCAGCGGCCTCTGGCTCAGTTTTCCCGGATCCAGTGGCAAACCGGCAGCAAACCCCGAATTTCTTCTCAGCTTCCAGAAAACGCCACGTCTCTTCAGCAGCAATCCTCGCACGGCGTTCGCCCTCTAGATTGACTATCGACTTTTGAAGTTGGACCGAAGTGACCTCCAATTCCTCCCGTAGTTGAGCTATTTGAGTTCGAAGAGCCGCTATTGTTGACATCTCGGCAATTCCGGGATCTGGTGTAACAAATCTCCGGCTTCCCAGCCTGAGAGACCCAGGAGGGGGGGGAGCAGAGTTGGAGCGACATGTGCGGGTTCGGCGGGCTGGGACAGACTGGATATCTAATTGAGCCTTCGGGGACCCAAGGGTAGCCTTGGTTTGATCCTTTGGCTCAACATCTTGCATCTGGTAATCGTCTTTATGAGCGGAGCTCACATTCTGCTGTCTACCCTCGGTTTTTTGCCCAACCTCGGCACCCCCCTCAACAGTTTCCTCGGTCATGAAATGCAGGGAGAAAATATTCAGGATGATAAGGAGAATAGGAGTGGGTGGGGAGAGAGTTTGTGGTGTGTGAGGGGAGGGAAGCAGAGGGATAAAGAGAGACGGGCGTTGTTTTGTGTGTTGGCCTAACTTTTCGTTGTGAGGCGAGGGCTGAGGGTGGTCACTATGGCAACGCAAGGATTCTGTTTATGTATGATATGATACTCTCTGTTATCGTACAGCACAAGTGCCACCGAAAAGTGAGTGCACACGCGCCATTTTACACCAAAAACGGCCAATTTCACATACTTATTCCAGCACCAACATCTGAATTAAAAACAGGATAACTTCATAAAATGTTTAGAAAGCTATAGGCTACTCAACTTTTATTGAAGCCTCAAATGAATTTGAATTCCCTGAGGAGCAGTATGCAGTTGAACTTTGAAATTCTGCCAAGACACAGTTTTCTCACCAAAAATGACAGTCTTGGCGCAATTTTGAGGAAACTTTTATTTCCTCTTGCTACTACTCGTACTTCTCAGAGAATTTAAATTCAGTTGAGGTTTCAATAGAAGTCAAGTAGCCTAGGTCTTTTCTGAACATTCTATGTGAAGTTATCTTATGTTTAATTCAGATGCTGGTGCTGGAATAAGTCCCTTTTTCGGTGGCACTTGTACGGTACTACTTGTAGTAGTATTTGTATTTCGAGTGGCCTTACCAATTGCTGCAATGAATTATAATCTTTTTCTTATGATACAATTGTTGATATGCAGAACATAGTGCACCCGGCGACCTAAATTCTCTCCACTCGCAAAGGAAAGAGCCCCACCGCTGTAGAAAGAGAGGGAGAGAGGGAGAGAGAGCGTGTGAGGGCAAAAGCTGCATTTCCTGGCTATTCTTCGTGTTCAGTCCTTGCTTGCCCTGCCTCCCCCGTAACTCTGGAATTCGAGGGTCTCTCTGCCTACAACGCATAAACAGATGCCCGCACATACTTACCGGTATACCACCATAGCAAAAAAGGCAGGCGAGAGGTTATTTCCCTTCATACCGCTCTCTCACTCTCACTCTCTCTCACCACCGCCTCCACCTCATTCAAGCGCTCACCTCTCGCTTCTTGACCCTGCCTTCTTCTTGTCACACATCCAACCTCCTTCCGTCCCTCTGTCTTCCCTACTCGTACTCGTACTCTTTCCTCTCACAATCCCTCCACCTCCTCCTGTCCTGTCCCTCCATTCCTGGAGCCGTTCTTCCATTTCAATTTTCATCCGAACACGAATTCAACACGTGCCAAGACTTTCCTATTTCCTTCACACTCTTTTCTCTCTCTCCAGACTACCGTGACATTTCTCTCTCTCGCGCTCTCTCTCCCTCTTCCTTCTTGTCAGTGTGATTACAACTACCCCCACCCCCTTCCTTCCTTCCCTTTAACTGTCGCCTTGGAGTATATTGGAGGCTTATTCTTTAGCACACGTCAGTCTCTTCAATTCTTTTCCACGGTCTTTTCAGACAAAGGAAGGGGCCCAGCAAAGTCTCACTTCCCGACGTGACTTGCAGGCTATGTATTAGGACATCTAACACGCTCCTGCCCTTTTCCTTCTCCTTTTTGTTCAACCCGCCTGCTCCTCGTCAACGTTCCCAGGGGGGACTATACCGAGTACCTTCGCCTAACAACCTGCCTCGACATTTTCGACAGAGGCCGATCCAACATAACTTTCAACCTTTGTACACCTCCTCCACCACCACCACTACCCTCTCCGACATTATTCAACCTTGTCATATCACATACACTCACTCGTTGTGGGAGACAGGCGCCGACAGAGCCTAGTCTTACCACCCTTTCTTTAAACTTACAAGTTTAAAGAAATGTCACCAACTAAATCTCGTCCCACTATTGCTAGACGTACTGTTTCTGCTAATCCTAGTTTGTCCGCTTCGTCTATACCGAGGCGTGTCAAACAGACTTCTGGTGCAACAAAGTTGCGGAAGCCAACCGCCGACCTCGCCTCGAAGACCTCTTCCAAAAAAGTCTCTTCCTTACTTCAAGATGAATCTGTGAATGTCTCCCCGCCAAAGCCACTCTCGTATACCTCTGGTGCCAACAAGGAAAATGTCCCCGTTACCATCTCACAGGGAAGGGTTGCTTATATTGGGACCTCACCTTCGAGACAACCAAGTAAGTTATGTTTGTTCCGATCGACGCCTCTGCCATGATACACCCTCAGTACTTCACATGCCAAAAGAATCTATTCGAGCGTTGTTATGTCAATATGTTGAACCTTTCTTTTTTCCTTCCCCTGCTCGCTTCCATCTCGCATTCATTCGTATGATGTTTTTTCTTTCTACGCCATGAAACATAAAGTTGACGCACTTGACTCCAGCCGGCGTATCCAAGCTCCCCAAATCATCTCTTGCTGCTCTGAAGAAAAAGGCCAAAGGACGCATCCCTCTCCGCGAACTAAGCGAACAAGAAGTGTTCGAACGCGATGAGGCGGTTCTCGGTGACCTTCGTCGTAGACGATCCGGGGAACACGGGGCGTTTGAAATCGACTCAGTTCTCGCGAATCCCCAGGCATCCGCTAATGAAAATGACCGTGCAACTTCTGTCTCGTCGTCTACACACGGCTCCACTTCGTCTCAGTCCACCGCAGCAACCGAAGTTGACGGCGAGGATGATAATAATAACAATGGGAAAATCCGTGTCCTTAAGAGAAGCGATTCTGAGGAGGAGTTGCGGGTGAAGATCAACGCGATCCTCGAGAACACTGCATCTGCAAAACCAAGCACTAACAACAAGCTCGCCAAACGCAAAGGCCTACTAACTAAGGCTACACATCTATCCCCCATGAAAGCATCCCACCCCGCCGTTCGTCAGTCCTCTCCGTCCCCGAAAAAAGCATATCACTCTGAAGCGGCCTCGTCTTCCCCTGGCGCCGCCTATTCCTGTGGTTCGCCTTTCTCTTCTCCCCTGAAAGCCTCAACTCTTTCTGAGTCTCCCCTCCGCATCTTGCACTCCCCCTCGCCAATCGTTAAGCCCGCCCCTATTAGAACAGGCCTAGGAAATAAGGCTATCAACACGATTCTCCAGGACAAGTCCGTAGCAGACAAGGGAAAGAAGGTCATCATCACAAGCAGCAACGCTAACCAACCCTTGAAGAAGAAGACTATCGGGAAAAAGGCAGGGAGCAGCAGTCTCCGTAGGGCCGCAGGCTCCATTCGCTCCGCTTCCACCATCTCTTCCACCAATTCTTCTAGACTGGACGAAATGCGCAAGATGCGGTAACGCGCAATGTGAAGAAAACAAAAGGAGGGGTGGGGACGCTGTCATGGGTCTACATAATGTCCGCGTTTCTATATCACGACTTTTTCTTATTTCTTCTTGCTTCCCTCTTCCCTTGTAGCAGCGGATTCAACGGAGTTTGATTTTAACTTGCGCGTTTTGAGTTCTTGTCCCCTTTTTCTTTCACCCCCTTATATACCCCCCCCCCCCCTCTCACCAATCATCTACTTCCCCATGCCCTGCCCCTATTTCAATCTTGCGCGCGGTCTGTCTTTTTTTGTCTAAAAAAAGCGATTTTATGATTGATTGATTGTAGCTTTGTTTCGAGTTAGTATACAGTAGGTTGACCGGTAGGGCTGGTTGTATAGTGTGAATGCAAAATGGACCGGACTGGACCAGACTGGAATGTATCGTGAGATGTGTCTAGCGAATTGAGCTTTTTACGATAAATTGCATGAGGTTTTTCATTACATCTTTTACTTTTTCGTGCTCTACTTAACTTTTCCTCGGTTATGGGTGAACTGTGGGATGCCTAGGAGAGATCTGGATGTTTATTGGGAGGCGCCGGGGCACCCGGTCAAGTTATGAGACAGGCCTGACCAACAGAGATTGGGGTTTTCATTTCATTCCAACAGAACCCAGCTGCTGTCAATAACACAAATGAGAAATAAAAATATATCATCCCGAGCCTGCCAGGAAAATTGATTTTTCAGATCACTCCGCCCCCGCCCATGACAGATTAATGTCTGATATGTTATTTGGGAGCCCGGGCACAATACTTGCAAGACATGCCCCCCCCCCCCATTCAAAAGATGTATTACAATATAATTTGACTCACGGCCCGTACCGGTAACCCGATAGGGGGGGTAGATTACCAGCGGCTGAGGCCGCGAGTGATTGGCTGTGAACAGTCACGGGCTGTCACTCGTGGATTCTCACCGTACATTCCGCCTCGTTTACAGTAGTGAGACCTATGTCAAAGCGCCCCATGAATGGGGGGGGGGGAGCCATTCTTTCCCTTTCTCCACTGGTCGGATGAAATATTAACGAAAAAAATTGTGCCACCACCACCACCATAGTACGTATTTGTTTCGGGCACTTGGCTATTATACTTTGCTTTATTTTATTTCTTGCGAGGTTTCTTTGGAGTCCATGTAGGGAATTCGGGCGGAGTGATTGAGGGCCAGTTTGAGTGCGTGCTTGTGCAAAGATCATTGTCTTGGCGGGTAGTACCACGAGGTCGCAAGAGAAGGCGTCGTCAATCACTGCTCCGTCCTAGTTGGGCGGAAATTAAAAAAGTTGTGGAGGCCTCTGGGGCACGGTTATCTATTTTTATTTTTATATCTTTTATTTCCTTTTGTATTTTTGTTTTCGGTAAGGCCCATTGGATTTTTACCGGGTCGGGAGGGGTCCCAATTTTGGTGTATTTTGGCATCTGTCTCCTTACTGGACGGCCCGCGTTGTCACCTGTCATCTGGCGTTACTCGAGTAGGGGGTACGCCGAGTGGGGGTGGGTGATAACGGGAAGAGATTGATGTGTGTTCACGAAAGCCAGGGATATACATGGGTTGTTCCATGGGTTATATTTGTTTCTATTCCCCTAGGGTTCAGGTTAGTTCACGGTTCTGAGGGCATTTAATCAATTCAATTTTTGGTGTATGATGCTCGTACAGAATGGTACGCCCAGCGCTACTGTACGGTCATAATCCCCCCGAACTACCAAATGAGTACAACTTTTCTTACCATGAATGATACCCCTAACAAACCAGCCAGTCCATCAACTTTTACACCCAACCTTATGCTCCTTCCAATCCGCCTTCTGACATGCGCCAGAGCAGTATTCTACTTTCTTGCACCTCCCGCACCTCATTAGATCCTCCGTCTTCTTGCAGACTCTGCATTTCCCTGCCATCTCCTTCTCCAGCCTTTCCTTCTCCTCCTCTTCCTCCTTCGCCCTCCTCGCTTTCTCCGCTTCCTCCTCCTGTGTAATCTCAGCGTACATCCCCTTCAACGCCTTGATCCTCTCGTACCCCACCGGCTCCAAATACGACACTGGCTGAATCGGGGAGATTGCTGCACGGGTAACATAAGGGGCTAGTCCCCTCCATTCCCGCTTTCCTAGAAAGTCTACCGAGGGATTACCAGGGGCGCAACTACATAACGGTGAACGGTGAAAGTCCTTAGTGAGTGGTATTCCACCTTTTTTGAAGGTGCAATTGTCCCTGTGCTCCCAGTTTCTACAGCGCTCAACGAACGCCGGAAGAAGATCGCACCAAGCTGTCACTTCGTCTGTGGAGGTGGCCATAGCGGAGATGCCCGAGTGGGACATGTTCCGGAGGGCCACCTCGACAGCTAGTTCACTAGCTGGGGTAATCGGGAGGACGCATGCATCCATGACAAGGGTGTGAGAGCCAAGGTCGAGGCGGAGGTCTGTTGGAAAGATCAATACAAGGACTTTTCCAGCGGGAGATTTCAAACCGAGAATCATCTGTCGAGAGGTGCCGTAGACGCCGGCATATTGGCCGAGGAGATGCTCGATGGATTCTTTAATGTCTACGACCCAGTCCTCGCCTGCGTGTTCTTCTTTCTGGCGGATTATGGACTCCCGGTCGGAGAACATCATGCTCAGGTGGTTCGTAATCCAGAAGAGGGCGGGAGGACTTCGAAGGTCGAGTTGTGGGAGGATATCGAGGTTCAGGTAGTGGATGTTCCAGTTTGCCGGGCGGCCATTTACGACGCTTACTGGGAATTTCTTGTGAGAGAAACCGCCCGGGGTGAGGGGGTAGCAGGCGGGGACTGAGACCTTTTTTTTTAAAAAAAAAAAGGGAGGTAAAGTTAGCACGGGGGGTGTTGTTGTATTTGATAATGAGGGGGCTTACTTCGATATAGGATGATGTCCTTGCAATTTTTGTCTTTGCTTGAGCAACATCGACGGGGAATGGGAATGCCATCGTTTGCCTGAGCCCACCAAACTGAACTTGGAGTGTGCAAGGCGATGACTGAACTACTGTGACTTCCGCGCCACTAGACAGTTTGTCCTTTGCGATCTTCACAAGGAGATCTCCCCGGATCGTGAGACTTGCGATTTTCTGGTAGGACTCGTCAAGCTTCACCTGGATAGGGCTTATCTCGACGGATCTGAGCGGTGACGGAACAAATGTATCCCTTTGGAAGGATAATGTTCGAACTTTGTCCATTTCGGAGTGAAGATATGGTCGTGTCCTTGTTACGATCACATTTTTTGAAATGAGATTTGTCTCGCTTAGACGCATCATTTGTCCGAGCCTTAGAAGGAGTGCCAGAGCACCCGTGGTTCTAGGTGACATAGGCATTGCTCCAAAAGCAACAATTGTGTCGTTTGGGTGTGTTATCAAGGTCCATGATGGGACCCAGAAAGACACAACGAGTGAAGAGGTCCCGTTCCATCCGTCGGATGCCTCGTCAATGACAACTTTACCTCCCTCTCTCCTAGCTTTCCCAAACACTGGATGGAAGCAACTATAGTAGTTCTGGCCACCCCTATTCCATGTCTCGCAGTGCAAGAAAGGATTACCGGCACCCCCTCCGGTCTCGATGAGTGGCCTGAGGGCGCCTCGAGACACAGTCAGGACAATACAGACCACTGGGGGAACGTCCTTCCAATCTTTAAATACTCCCACATTCGCCTGGGCATCAGGGTGCGCTTGTCTGTAATTACCAAGGAAATCAAAAGTGTGGAGACCCATAACGTGCAGTTGGGCAGCCAACTCCTGGTAATTACTTTTCCCTAGCGATAGGTTCGTATCACCCACAACCATCTCATTAAACTGCCTTATAAAATCGTCCCAATCTGTCTTGACACGGTCCTTTATGAGCTTTAGCAGAAGAACCAGCGTCCCACGAGTGTAATGTATCAAGTCGATATCCTTCCTGTGCTCGTCTGGTTTGAACATCTTTTGATAAATACCGAAGACAAAATGAGCTAGTTGTGTCGATTCATACTCCAAAATCTTCGTTTGTATTCCATCGACCTTGACCGATAGCGGGTCACTAAGGGAGGCCAGTTTCCAGGTTATTCTCTCCCCGAAAGTGCCGTCACAACCACCCTTTGGGTCCCCCACAAGGGTCAGAAGAACAGCGTGAGTGCTTGAACGGCTGTTGACGTGCATTAGATATGATATCGGAGCTAAATCGAAGAGTAGCGAAATCGCTGGTATATCACCACATATTCGATCGGATAACGCGTTGAGTGGAGTGTCTCCTGGACGGAACTTTGTTTCAGTGTATACGCATGACAGTGGCGATCTTATAAGAAGTGGTGTGGTCATGAGAAGAAGATTGATAAGCCCGAGATGATCAGTAAGATTTGAGGTGTCGATAGCGTTAAACGTCACGGGAGCTTTATTCTCCGAGTCCTCATTATAGTCCCCACCGTCAAGACATAAAAGAGAATTCGTCCATGGTGCTGCGTAATATCCCGTGTCTGTCGATTTCTGAAGCCGGCAGTAGTTCAAGGCCTTGCAAAAGGACATGGCATCCCCAGTGAAGAATCGTATCGTCAACTTGTTTTTCTTATTTGTGAGTGCGTCTTTAAAGGACTTCACCCATTCAAAGAACTCCCGTCTCGCTACCTTCACAACATGACTAGGTTCAACCTTCTTCTTGTACACTTTGGGCGCGGACTTGAGGCCACAAAAAGCTGGGCCGGTATGGATACTCAAAAGAGGGTCGGAGCGGTAATACAGAGCCAAAACCTTTCCCGAGAAAGAATTAGAGAGCGTAGGGTTCGGGATTGTGGCGGTGGCGATAACCTTCGGGTCCATCGAGTAGGTCCCTTTTGTCCAATAATGGCGCAGGAGAGATTGGGTACTCTCGACAGCCTCCATCGTGAGTGGCCCGGAAGCGAGAGTGGATGATATGTCGTGCTTAGGAACTTTCAGCAGAGTGCCATTCAGCGCTTTGGTGAATTTCTCGTCGTACTCCTTCTTCTCGCGACCCGCTAACTTTGCATTTTTTATGTAGGTCTGCCATTGCGCACGGAGCTTGGAGAGAGTCCGTTTGTCGCACATCCGCATAAATGATCCATAGCGGCTATTGTTCCAGCTGGTGATGTTCACCGAAACACTAACCAGCTTCTCACACTTATCCAAGAGAGCAGAGAGCGATTCCCGGTCCAGCTTGATGTGATAAAATATATTCCACAATTTCTCGCTCCTTGCCTCAGATTTATTCCCCTCGGAAATTAATGCCAACAGTATAATATTTCGAGCTGAACATCACCCAATCAGAACCCATTTCTATGGAACCTTTGAGAGCGACCCTCACCAAGAACCCCCGGCTCAATATCACAACAAGTAAAATCATAATCAAAGTCCACTACCAATCATCGTTACTGTAAGCATCCAAACTCCATGACCGAAAGACAGGCGGAAGGCGACGGATAACCCCACTTTTAGCACACTGAACCGAAAATAAAATACTCCTCGGATCCCCACACCCCAATGACAAGACCCTCGCCGGCTCCTCCGGTGGAAGATCTTGTGTCAAACATGATGCAACCGTACCCCCAATGGCATATAAGGACGGCTCTGGGCAGTAGATAATTTTATGCGACATCGTAGATTCTCCTCCCGCGCCTTTGCAGCAGAAGCCTTGATGGTGGTTTCGTCGGTGATGATAAAGAGAGGGGAGGAAGGGGGGGGTGAGGGGTGTAAATGAAAAGAGGGACGGATGGGGCGACAGGATAGAAACAGACTGCGGGGAGTGAAACAGCTCAGAAAATCGGTGTATCACAATCCTGGTTGAGTAAGGCAACTCCCTGAGGCAGACTGACAGAAAATTAGGCTGCCAATAGACTTAAGCATGGTATATACCGCGGGTATTGATAAGGGTCTAAATGGGATTTTGGGAAGAAAGCAATTCATGGTATAATACTGTTTTGGCTTGCTGGTTGGCTGTGCATCCGTTCCTCCAGCAGGATTTTTGCTGCAAGTTGCCGGTTTGGCATGTTACTGTAGCTTTTGAGATTAGATCATAGGCTGCCATAGGCTGTCCGCCGAATATCTGTTGAGAGTGACTGGCTTTTGACAAGTGAATATTTTCAAGGCATGTTCCGAGGCCAATCGCCCTCAATGGTGTGACATACGAGCGACCAGCACCACCCAAACACTCTAGGAGGGAGGAGCTTAAGATTACATCTCTGCCATATCATCAGCTATCACTCGCTGTAGGTTGTTTTCTATGCGGCTCAAATTCTGCTCGGGGGAATTGAGCTGTAATGTCTAGCAGCACTATTTCAATTGTTTGTGACTCGATAATTGTTCCATGACTTTATGCACATCGATCCCCCTCCAATCATATCCCTGTCATCTAGCAGCTAAACCATCACAGCCACAAGTCCTCAGCCCAACCAAAGGCCGATTGGTCCCACCAAGCTGTAGGCAGCGGCATCACGCTGGTCGCAATCCTATACCGGTGGCCGACACCCCTCCGTACCGCTATAATCTCAATTGTACTCGTACAGAGGTCTGCAGTGTAAACCCCATTACCAGTGAAGGTGAAGGAGCGGGCCTCCGACCCGTAAGACAGATAATGAATATCGAGTGATACAAAATGATCCTGTGCCGGGCACTGGAATGGATGTGCAATTTTCGCACGTCACGAAGCGAGGGTTGAAGTTTGGGCAAAGCTAAGCATCTAAAAACGGGGGCTCTAGTACGCGCTTTTAGAATATAGAACCACACTGGTAGTGTCTGAGCTTGCTTATGTTGAAGGGTGGAAATAAATACCGAGTCCTGTGTACTGTGCTCCGGGCCTCCATTTCCACACAAGAGCCTGTAAAAATTAGACGCTCCTACCAACAATCCAATACCGGTACTATAATCAAAACACATATCTATGTCACTTTTGCACTTGTAAGGAGATGGAATTCGAAGAGGCTGAAAGAAAGAGAAAAAGAAGCCCCCGATCCCAAGTATCCCCATCCTTGTACTGATGAATAAACATAAGCATACAGCCCCGGCCCACCCACCATCAATCTCATCACGATATTTCGCTTTAGCCAAAGCAAGAGGTATAAACAGAAAAAAGTAAGAGATAAGTAAAAGAAACAATATCTCCGAGCCAAAGGAATAAAAACCTGAACACGCCCACAGCACGTTAGGCTAAAAATCCTCCCTTTCCCCCACAAAAAAGCTATACCATAAACCAAATCAAAGCCAGACTGGCGCTTTGACAAGGATAAGCTTCCCACGAACCTCACAGGCCATGAAACCAGCCAGCCGGACTCTGTCGCCGTCTTTAGGTGCAGTGGGGTCTTGGGCGGGCTGGGGCGGCTGCTGTTGGGCGAGCGATGCCTGGCTTCCAGAATTGCCGTTCTGTTGCTGGCCCTGCTGGCCCTGTTGCCCGGTCGAGGATGAAGAAAGATTCGGGCTCGGGGGCTGTGGGTGACCAGACCCTTGGAGTGCTTTCTTGACCCTGTTGAAGCCCACAAGCTTCTTTCCAGAACCTTCCTTATTCTGCAGTGCTCCCGATGGAGGAGGCAATGCCCCGATACCAGCTTTTCCTGCAGGCAAAGGCTTGTCGTCTTTGGCTGGCGCCGGGGGTGGTAGCGGTGATGTCTCACCACCCTCCATGATGTGGCTTTGCTGGTTTGTATCCAACTGCAATTTCTCTCCCTCCCCCTCTAGTCCCCTAGTGGGGGTCACAAGCGGTGGTAATCCAACCTCCCCCCTCATAAATTTGCTATCGAACCGTTCACCCGGAAGAGGGTACCATACTCTCACGTCTCTAGACTCCAGAGGGAGATTAGCGCCAAGGCCCACGGTGATGTCGACAATCATCTGGATGCCTCCCAACAGCCCAGGGGGGGAAGGGTCGTGAAGATGCATCTGTAAGCTATCAACTAGCTGCTTTACAAGATGTTCCGACAAACGCTGTCGGTACTCCATCGCATGGGGGCCATGTATACTATCTCGTAGCCCGTCAAGTGTCGTAAGTCTCCAATTGCACACTTTAGCGCTAAGGGCATCGTCGTCCTCAATTGACTGCGGCGGTGGAGCATTCTTTCTAATACCATGCTCAATCATCTTAAGATGGGCACTTAGATTAACGTCCAACGCAGGATGAAAGAACTTCTCCAGGATTTCGTCAACAACCCATCTAGAGATACAAGCCCGACCGACAACTGTCATCTCTCGACCCCCCTTAACTTCTGCACCGGAATTTATAACACCTCCAAGCCAGGAGGGAATTGTCTTCCAAGACTGCCGAATCTCGAAGGCCACATTCTTGATCGCACCGTCAAGACGATCGAACCGATTGGCGTATTCATTATCATCAAGGGAGGTACGGGACTGGGAAATACGTTGATGTGCAAGAGTGTTCTGTAGACGCTCGATTTCAGACTTGCTATCGAAATATAGATTTTTGACCTTGCGGTATTTGGCCGCTATATGCAAATTGCCCTATTAGCATGTTTCCTTTACTAGACCCCCCCGGAAATTCCCATTTTCACCAATTGATTTTGCGTGGTAAGATCAGGTTGTCGGGAGCTTCCCAGGCACATGTGATGAAGGTGAACCTACTCAAAGTCTCATGGTCCTGCACCAACTGCTGGACATTGATAGCTTCTGGAGCTGATCCGGATCGTGACTCGGCTCTATTTTCAGGTGTCATCCTCCCCATCGGCTGTCCTTCATACTTAGCCGGGTCATATACTGGGGGCTGATTCCCCCCCGTGCCGCCTGCAGCTTGGGTTTGATATTCTTGTTGGTTGGGATTACCCCTCCCGCTTGAAGCATAAACATTCATTTGAGATAACGTAGATCCTTCACGAGATGGCCCAATTTGGTTAGACTGTTCCATAGATCGGCGGGGTTGGTTATGAGCCTGATTGGCCATTGTGTGATTACCTTGTGGTTGCTGTTGCTGCTGCTGCTGTTGCTGCTGCTGCTGAAGTTGGACCTGAAGATGATTGGCAGGATTTTGAAAGCTATCCTGACGCTGTGGGAGCGGATGTTGAGGGTACTGCTGTTGAGTTGGGTCGGTATCCGCACGCCTAACGGAGTAATGTTCTCCTTCGCTCTCTTGTGGGGGGGCTAGCATAGACTGGGGTCTGCCCGGGGAAAGAGGTGGCGGTCCGGGGGAATGTGGTGATTGCTGCAAATAAGGATCTAAATGATCAGATTCAGCTTGTTGTTGTTGCTGTTGCGGAAAGGATGGTGGGGTAGATTGGTGTTTGTGACGAGATAGTCGTCGGGAGAGACCTGTGTCGTTGCTGTAAGCGTCTGGTTGCGGGGAGAGAGGTGGGGCAGGGGGTTGGATTTGACGGTCTTGGTTGTAGTAAGACGCAGAACCACCGGAAGGAAAGGAATTGGTACCGGCGGGCAAGCGACTTCCGTGATTGGAACCTCCGGAAACGTTGTTGTTACCACCGGTGTTGCTATTTTCAAGAGGTTTTCGAGAGGAAGGATTATAGGAGGATAATGAGGAAGAAGAGGAGGGGTTGTTGTTGGCTTCCTGTTGTTCAGCCGCAGACCTACTACCGGTATCTGAAGGGACAAGCTGGACGGTGGCGCCTCCGTGGCTTGAGAGGCGGCTCGAAGAAGGATAGCTCTGCGGGAGAGGCCCAGAGATGATAGGGCGAGGAGAGGAGGAAGGAGGAGGAGTGGGAGTAGCAGAATTGCGATTGTGCTTGGAAGAAGATAGGAAAGATGGAAGGGGCATAATGGCGGGAGACTAACGAAGCGACTCGGAGGGTGGAGGGAGGGAGGGGTGAGGTGGGCGCGAAGGGGGCAAGAAGCAGCGGAAAAACACACACGCAGAGTGTGGTGGGATTCCTCTGGTCAGGCGGGCAGGCTCCACCGACAGAAGGGCAGCAGTAAACGGGTCGCTGAACAGTAGGCGCACAGGGAGCGAGCAAGCAAGCAATAAAACGAGCAGACAATTGATCAAGTCAAAGAACGAACAGTACCCGTGCCGTACTGTATGCTACTGTTGGGCTATTTGCCGTTATAGCGCCGAATGTAACTGAACTCGGCGAGACCAAGGGGGGGGGTACAATGTGAAAGGAGTGGGATAGAACAAAAAGATGCACAAGCGGTACGTGCTGGGAATCTCCTAGGAGTCTATGCACTCGGTACGTGTCAGAAAGAGACTGGGCCTCGAACTATACGAGATGCTCTCGAGGGGAGGTTTAGGTTCGGGATGGAAGAAGAAAATAGGCGAGTGGGCGAGGGTGTGTAGATGAACTGACGGGAGTGTGGAAGAAGGTGAAGAGAAGATGGTTCAAGGAAGCTTCACCTCTATAGAAAATGAGAAATGGGCGCCAACTCTACTCCCTCCCTCCCTTCTTCCCTTCCTTCCTCTTTCTTTTCTACATCTTACCGTTCTGAGGGCTGTGGCTCCGTTCTGCTTGACCCCGATGCCTGGGGTGCTCAGTGCTCACTCCTTCCACGATATGTACCCTACTGTACGCAGGCTGCTGTGCTCAACCCAACAAGCTTCTCTGCATCGCATTCGAAGTATTACCGTATTATAACATCCACCCCCAGTTGGCAGTCCTCCAATACTGTAATCCCAACCTTTCCCCCACCCATCCATCCATCTACGAGTACTGTACCCTCAATTAATTTCCACTACTCTCAAACACGGTATGTTGCCGGTCCTCCGACAGTAACTTTTTGCTCCTTGTAAAAAAGCTTTTCGGCCATTTCACCAATCACCTTATCAGAGACAGCCAGCCCTTGCTCCACCGACCCACAGCTTACCACCACCACCACCACCACCACTAACTAACCTAAATCAAAAAAGCCACTCATTTGCAGTCCTCTTTCCCCCATTCTCTTACCGGTATTTGAATTGCTTGCCGCGGTATCTCAAGCGACCCCCGATATCGCCTCCGGCTGAAGATGCCCCTCCTCTTGGGTCTCAGCCTTAGCCTTGGCTTTAAACAAGACTACTGTACGAGCTTCTAAATATAACAAATTGGGGCGGTGTAAGCGTGCAACCCCGCTATCCTGACTCCACCGCATCGACAAGGTCATTTCGAACGAGCTGATCGGTTTTAGATGCGCAACAGAACGACCCGAACCCTTTTAGAGAAATCGTTGGGAAAAAATGGAGGTTCCGGCAACAGCAGAGCCTCATGACTTTTCTGCTCTGCGATGGTGTTCCCATCATCCGTCACTCGCTAACGTGAGGCTAAGGAAGCTTGAGAAAGAGGCACGAGAAACCTACCTGTTTTGGCAGTGCCGAGTCGAAATTACAGCACTCGAGCAGTTGGAAAGAGTTCCAGGTGTCATCCTTTTTTGCCCTGCAGATCCCCCCTCCAGATGCTCTTCCTCTCTTGGGGAAATGTGAAGAGGGATTAACTTGATTGATGAGGAGCCCCGGGAGAAGGCTTGAACCTAGTGCACAATTTTACCCCACCAGGAAATCCCGTGGCTGACCCACTGACAAAAAGAAGTTACTGTATTAGATGGTGACCGACACAGACCATGTCAACTCCTCTGTGATACGGGATCCCACGTTCCACACGAGCTGATTGGGCACACATGATAACGAGAAAACCTTTTTCCACACCAGACATTTTCCTGCAGACCTTTTGGATACTGCAATCCTAGAGCAGGGCACTTATAGGGCAGGCATTATTTGTATGGGCATTCTCGTTATACAGCGGGCTCGCTTCGCCGTGGAATACCGTAAAAGTTTTTACTGCACTGTATTCTCGAGATACTCGTACAGTCTGCTTGTATGGCACCATCTACAAAAGGCCGCACATAGCAACGAATACCCAACCCCCCGCAGAGGATTAACAGTCGTTTCATCTCTCCCAGGTGGTGTGGGGGATCCTGAGGGCTCGAGGGGAAATTCATAAAGTAACCTGAGCATCCGTAGGAGTTTATAATCCCAATCTTTTCCCTTTTTCCAAAACAAACTAAACAATGCTTAAATGTAGAGTAATGCTTTGAGATATTCTGTCTCTTTCTAGCAGACCAAAGACCCAAGTTACGATACCTTTGAGAGCTTGTATGCGGATACCGTAGTGAAGCGCTTGGAAACGAACATCCCCTTTTCAAGTGTTTTCTTTGGATATATCTTTTTCTTCCTAGAGCCCTTCATTGCCAAAAGGTTAGGAAATCCCTTGATGCGATATACAATAGTGTGTATTATAGTTCCCAAGAGGTTTTGCAGGGGAATGCATGAAAAGATTCACCGGTGCCCGGTAAATTCTTTCCGCTTATTAATACGGCTTTCCAAGCCTCATTAAAGAGAAGAAAGAAAAAAGTTAAACGAACGTTGCTAAGAATTGCATTCGTATTCAGTCGTTCTGCTCGACGCGCTTTAGTGGAGTAAGCTTTGCAGATAGGGACGCACAAGTCAGGCAGGATCAGCATGGTTTTCGAGAACCACCACTCACTAGCCGCTGGATCTTCTGCCGTGTTATTGTTTCAGGGGACTGTTCAGGACCAGTCCTGAACAGTGCTAGCACTGTGCTCCAGTATAAAGTCTGATTTCGAGTGACATATAATGAATGAGATGAGCTCGGTGCCAGCACACTACTAGTAGACTACATCAGAGGCAATGAACGTATCTAGGGCACGATGCAATAAAAACATGTTGGAGCAGGTGGGGGTCATGTCATCTCTAATAATGTGAATAAGGAAAGATACTGCCCCCTTGTTTAGTTCAACTCTAATCGCTACAATTTTTTGCAATCCCTGCACAGTTAAAATGTTCTTTATTTTGAATGGTAGGCAGGCAGATGTGAGTGCTAATAGCATACACCTCAAAACTTAGCTTCAAACAGTTTTCCCCTGAAGGTTAACTCGACCGCGAGGATGCTCTATTAAAAACTACGCATGATATCTATATAGCTGGGGGAAAAAGTGAAAAATACACTGTACTGTACAGAAGATTCTAGCCTCTGGGGAAACTAACCCAACTCCAAGTACCGCATCCACAATATACACAGCGCATAAAATTACACAATTTGACAATACCTGTGCTCCACTTAGTAACTCCTTTTATAGCCCATAGTGCTCGGGACAGTAGTCGCCCCCGATTTCCTCGTCGTGGCCCAGTGTGGCCTTCATAATGATTCCTGATCTTCTGAACTCTTGTTCCAACCTGAGGGATGCTGGTAAACCTAGACCACCCCCATTTCCTACCACACTTTCCCTCCTGAAGCTCGTATCGTGACTTGGCCTAGGTGCGGGAGTGGTTCGGATCTCATGGTTTGAGTTTCTACTCTGGTCTCCGTTATGACTTCCGCTGTAGTCTCCACTAGGCCCCCGACTCTGATCTATGCTTGAATCCCGGCTGGCTTCAGCACTTGGGTCGAACGCGGTCTTGGGAGCTGAAAGTTTTCCAGGGTTCTGAGATGGGGCCATAAGTAGGGTCAATAATTGGCGCCTCGTGTGCTCTTCATCTGGGATCAGGTCAGGGTTTTCCAGTTCCTCTCGGAGGACGGAGACATTCAGATCTCGTTGGCGAATCAGGTCGATCCTTCGTTGTCCCGTCAATGCGGCCGCTCCATAGAATCTTGGATTTGTCAGTAGGTAATTCTCGATGTAAAATGACGGGTACTTACAGGATGAACACCCCACTCAGAGTGACTCCTGATATAGCAGTCCCGCTCCATCTCTCTTCCCCGGGATCGTATTTCTTGCCATAAACATTGAATAGCGTACTAAGCATTCCCAACGCCGACCCAGTAAGTCCTGGTCTTTTGCTAAAATCAGTAACCCATAAATCGTAGTTTGAGGGGCAATGTACAAAAATATAGCTTCTACTTGGAATAATATGTTCTTGAAGGTATAACACAACATTCCGGTGGTTATGTACCCGGTTAATAACAGTGCCACCGCTGATGCCCTCAATACATTGGGGTCGATTCTGAACTTTGAATCGTCATCATCAAATGCTGAGGGAAGCACCACAAATCTTTACACAATTAGTCTGGAGAACAGCCCGTGATCGACCAGGGGGGGGGGCAAACCCAGCAAGCATCGTCCAGTTCGCACATGAGGCAACGAGTTTCCATCCCCAATATATAGCATCCAATTCCCTGTACAGATCGTCGAGATGCTGGTGCCGAATCGGTTTCTCGAACGTAGTAGATGAGGTTTTTAGCTTCATGATATCTATCCACCTTGTGCAGCGCTTCCTTCGGGTCCGTCCCACACGATCTTATAGATGTATCGATGTCCAGCCGGTGGAGAAGCTCGCTGATCCTAGGCGCTTGCGCCTGTTTGGGCAGTGATCCGTAATAGATAAGCTTTATGCTCAAATAAGAGAACGAAGCCCCGCTTCCTAGAGCTAAGGAGAGTAACTGGAATGCACCGGTGTGCTCAAGGGAGGTCCCTAAGGATAGGGAAGCAAATCAAGAGCACTCGCGCATGCATGAAGGGTAGGGGGAAGGTAGGGGGAAAGAGACGTATTATTAGTAGGCGCCGCATTAATTTCCTCGAATTCCATGAAACGGTATTTATCCTTGGGAGTCCGCAGGCTTACAAATGCAGCACTTTTACAAGTACGAGCAGAAGCCTGTGTTATGGGTGGATTACTGAGTATTGCAGTGGTACAGTGCCATAACAACTTGTGGAAACTTCTCACCGTACTCCGTCCGTGGCTGTGCTACCGTAGTATTGAGGGTAAGCGCTGCGCATGTGAGCCGTGGGCAGTGTACTTTCTGGTCTCGAGTGAGGCACTGTGAGAAAAAGGTTCATATCACGTGCGGATTTCCGGTAAAGGGTGAAATTTAACGATGTATTTCGCAGAAATTAGGCGCATTACTGGGCGACAGGTTTTTGTAAAGGTACATACTTGGGGAGGTTGGCTAAAGCCTAAGGCCCTGGGCCATGAGATTGTTTTTTTCCGCTACGACAGTGATTCAGGGTTAAAGTGATTGGCTACGGTATGATATGAATCGAGCTCACTCGGGAGGAGGGCTGATCTGATAAGGTAATTAGGGTACAACCCTTATCTTTCATCAAGGCAGCAGTCCCCTTCCGAATTTCAACACAACAACGCTCCACTAACCCTCCCAATCGTGAAATTGGTCTCGTTTTGTAACAAGCTCCGACAGTCCATAACGACAACAACAACAACCATCCACCAAATTCCCACCACCGGCAACCGGCACTTATCAATCCTAGGGAATCCTCATATCGACCACCCACCATGTAAGTTCTCCTCGGCGGAAATACGATCCTCCGCACTGAACCCCCAAACGGAGGAGCAGGCCATCTAGTGGGGGGCAAAATCCCATGTTTAATTTCGAATATCCGATTTTGGCCCCCTGCTACCGGAGCTCGTGGATATGGTTAAGATATCGAGTAGGACACTGATTAGGCTTTTCTGGTTCTAGGTCGCTCGTCAGTGGTGAGAAGTCGAACTTCCAATTCATCGTAGGTCGCCTCTTCACCTGATTTTTTCGGAAGCTGGATGACTGTTCTCTCTGCCGGTTGTTATCCGGGGCCTTTTTGTGGTGATAGCGTGATTGGAAGGCAGAATCTGGGGAATTGTGGAGATTAGGAATAGCAACTGGCAGAAGATACCGGATGGGAATACGGTCATATGGCTGGTAATACATTGAGTTCATTGTACTGATGGGTTGCTGTTTTCAGTTGCGTCTCCTCAACACCAATGTCGACGGTAAACAGAAGGTCATGTATGCCTTGACCAAGATCAAGGGTGTTGGAAGGCGTTATTCCAACTTGGTCTGCAAGAAGGCTGATGTCGACTTGAATAAGCGGTAGGTTACACTTCAAAATTTGCTACCGCAATTCTGCATTTGACGTTGCTAATCTATGCCTTTAGTGCTGGCGAACTTACGACCGAAGAGCTTGAGCGTATCGTCACTATCATCCAAAATCCTACCCAATATAAGATTCCCACCTGGTTCCTCAATCGCCAGCGTGATATTGTCGATGGAAAGGACTCTCAGATTCTTGCCAACGCCCTCGACAACAAGCTCCGTGAGGATTTGGAGAGACTCAAGAAAATCCGTGCTCACAGAGGTCTTAGACATTACTGGGGTCTCCGTGTTAGAGGGCAGCACTCCAAGACTACCGGTAAGACTTTTATTACGAAAACAGAGTTATCCACTACTTTTGATACTAACATATTCTTAGGTCGTCGTGGACGAACCGTTGGTGTGTCGAAGAAGAAGGGTTAAACTATTTTCTTTTCTTTGGGGATCCTTTTTGTCTGGGACGGGATGCATTATTACTACTGTTCAACTTTTCATGCCGGTGGCAGTGGCAATGTGCGGGGAATGAAAAATAAAATAAAACGGCTTTCGTAGGCTTTCTTGACATTCATGTTTGGGAATGAGATTTCAAACGACTGGGGCTTAGGGGTCTTTTCTCTTGCTGTACAAAGTTATTCATTTTTTTCTTCTGGCCGCGCTTCTGAAATTCTCTGATTCTATGCTGCCGCAAAAACTGGGATAATCGAACCCCGCACAAGGACGTCCATAATGCCCTCCCTTGGATTACAGGAAGAAAAACACCGAAAAACCCGCCTTCCAGCCTTCCACTGAGACAGAAAGGGGGGAGAAAAATACGCTTGACATTCTTTGAGAAGGAAAGACTAACGTTCTAGGGTTCCAGTCTCTTTTACGATTCCCCTGTGTTGATTTATGAAACTATGATATCACCCATAAGAGTAATCCATACCGTACCGGCAGTCAGCCACCCGTAACAATCTATGGAGTTGACGGGGAATACCGTAAAAACTCTTGCGATTCACCATCTCGGTTAGGTCTCTGATCTTGGGGTGGAGGGGCAAAGCTTCTTGAGAAGGATTAGCGCTTTCCTGATGTGGCATAGCCCAAGCGCTTTGGCCTTTTATGATCTCTTGAACTTGCCAAACTAAACCTATCTTGGGCTGATGACTCGATTCGCGAGGATAATCCGATGGTGAATCGCAAGAGTTTTTACGGTACTCGAGTAAGGTGCCGGTATTCTTGGCCCTCTGACAGCCAAGAGAGCAAGGTGCAGCACAAGATCGGAAATATGCTTCTCGAAGGTCGTGGAACTCTGGTGGTTAGAAAGCCTGATTTTTATTGCAGCTCTCTGAATAAGTCTTGGCATTCTGGGGATTATAGAGCCTTCGCCCCACGCTGCCCCACCTTTCTTTCTTTTCTTCCTGCTTCTCTCCTGTACCAACACCGTTATATTTTCCACTTCAAGATTTGCTCACCATGCCTATTAACCAGGTATGTATTGGACGACCCTAGTATTTAGACTGCAGGAGCTAACAAGCTCGCAAAAAGCCTTCGAACCAGATTAAACTTACCAACGTCGCGATCGTTAGGTTGAAGAAAGGTAATCCTGTTGTCCAAACAAACTAGTACGCGTACTTACAATGCGCTAGGAAAGAAGCGTTTTGAGCTAGCATGTTACAAGAACAAAGTCCTGGAGTACCGTTCTGGAGTGTATTATCCCCTTTCGTCTAACCAGACCTTTCGATTAACAAATCCTAGTGAGACCGATCTGGACGAAGTTCTCCAAATTCAGCAAGTCTTCACCAACGTCTCCAAAGGCGCCGTAGCACCTCACGCCGACCTCCAGAAGTGCTTCGGACCAAAATCTACCACCGAGTCCATAATTCTGGAAATACTCCAAAAGGGCGAACTCCAAGTCGGCGAAAAGGAGCGCAACGCGAAACTCGAACAAACACACACCGAAGTGATCTCAATTGTGGCGTCTAAATGCGTTGACCCCGCTTCTAAACGTGTCTATACTCCTACCATGATTGAGAAAGCTCTTGCAGAGCTGTCCGCCAAGAAAAGGGAGGAGGGTGAGGAAGATGTACCGAGGTGGAGTGGTGTTACGGATAAGAAGAGCTCAAAGGCTCAGGCTTTGGAAGCTATCAAGGCCTTGGTGTACCACCAACCTATCGCCATTGCACGGGCGAGGATGAGACTGAGAGTTTCTGCGCCAAAAAGGGTCAAGGAGAGGGTCATGGAGTTCGTTGAGCAGGTTGAAGACGAAGGGTATGAAGGCGGTAATTGGGAATGCACTGTGTTTGTTGAGCCTGGAAAGTACAAGAGCATTACGGACCTGGTTGCGTCAGAGACCAAGGGGAAGGGAAGGGTGGAGGTCCTAGACACTGCGGTGAGTACTCCCTTGTTCGGTGAGCTATTCCAGACCAGGGGCTAATGTGCCTTGCAGGTTGTGTCTGAGGGTGATAATAGTTAGACTGTTTGGGGGAAAAAAGGATAGAGAGGGTGACAAAAATTGAGCGTTGCATCGTACAATTGGGGTACCGGCACGGCAGCTATGGAGTTGGGGCTTTATCTTTTATTCGGAGGTGTATCGGGGTAATGATTGCTCTGAGAGCTCCTGCGTGCTGAGCCTTGGTTAAGTTATTCTATAAACGATAGGTTTATGCGGAACAAATTCCAATCAGCATTGTGCTATCATACCGATACTGTGGGGTTGGTGCTTATGGAAGTATAGGGTAGTACTGTAGTCCCTAGTTTCCTACTGTAGGCCCAGGGTAGATGAGTACAGTATCAGTATGGGGTTGACCTTTTCAATGTGATTCCGGACCACAAAAACCTGCCCCCCAGTCCATGTTATTTGAAAATCCGGACATACTGAGTTATCAACATCTGAGAGAAATTTTAAAAATATAACAATTCCTCCAGTAATTTTGTAAAGAATCTCTTTCCAAGGCCTCTTGTGATTTTGATACTATTTTTATTTTATTAACATAGCCTAAAACAACAACTGGAATCATGCTGCAGTAGCGCGTGCAACATCTTCAATTCCGACTCCGTTGACAAAAACCACCTGCTGTGTGATCTTACATGAAGACAAAAGTCATAGGCCATAACAGTTCCAATTTTCAATTTATCGTAGATAATTTTCTAAGGGGAAACCCTATTCTTGGTGAGAGGCTATTCCCGATTTAAGATCGACCCAGCCTCGGGGTTAATAGGTTTTTGTTGTCTCAAACACATCCCATGCACCTGGCGATAAATATTTCGGATACACTCCCATCAACTGGGAGATGTGCGATCGAAGGGGGGGGGCGCTTACAAAGAAATTACTTCACTTTTGGTCCGTCGTGGGGTGGGAAAGAAATAAGCTGAGAGGCAAGTCTAATGCATTGTTAACTTTTTGGTCATTTTTATATGATATTACAAGTATCATAGTCTGAGAAGATTTCTGTGTTTGTCTGTCCTCACTAAGTCTTAGAGGTGGTGGGGGGTTTTTTTTTTGGGTGGTGGTAAGTTGTGCCAAGGGTTCCAAGGAAAATACTATGATAAAACCTTCACACTACCGTAGGTATTACTCCATCTTTAAAAGTTGTAGAAATTAGTTGGAAGAATAGTTAGAGGCTTCGGGCTATTTTGAAAACTATTTTGGTTATCTGAGAAGGGGAGAGACTGCTGATACTCCATGAGTATTTTCCCGTCCGATGGCATTTGAAAGGTTGGTTGGAAATATTTTCCCAATCATACTTGGTATGATATGATGCCGGTAGGGTACAGTAATGTACCGGTATCCGCGCAGGCATCATACCGCATCAGACAAAGTTACAGGCACTGCACTCCAGCAGACTACTGTAGACCGACCGTGCCCTGAGCGAGGTGGTGCCCTCAGCGAGGCGCGGCGCTCATAGTCCAATGAGGACTCTTACTAAACACCGGTTCCGCCACAGCAACACTACCATGCCTCGCTGAGGGCACCATCTCGCTCAGGGCACGGTCGGTCTATCGTACAATCTGCCGTACCGCGCGTTTCTTAGGCAGCCGAGCACACAAACGCCCCGTCCCTTCCGTCCATCCCGTTTTCGGGCGACAACAACCCCCTTCAGCTTCAGTCCGGGTCTTCTTCGATTTGTAATAAGGAGCTCAACTGGCAAACAATAGGATACCGTAGTTCCACCGCTTGCCACCGGTAATACCCGAAACAGAAAGTGCGCTAAGTGACGGTACTGGCGCAGTCCCCGTGACCTCGTATCATACGTGTCATGCGGCAGCCAATCTTGGATCCGGATCTGGAATCCGGGGCTGGACCAAGGACCCGGGCCAGGAGAGAAGTGAAGGTATCATATTATTATCGTACACTTTTGTCCGTATCGCAGATTCGCAGGGGCATCATCGTTTGTAGGGGTGGCCCAAGCTGGTGTGCGGTGTCCTTTTGCCCCAACGATAAGTTAATACGGTATCATAACAGCCCCTCACAAGGCCTTGCATTCGATTCTTGAGGTGTGACCGTGTGATAGAGTTTGCCTTTAGGTGTAATAGCCACATTATATAACTTGCAAAAGTATTTTGCGTTTTTTCCTATGCGATGGATGCTTTATCGCATTCTATGAGACTGATTGTCGATAGGCGCTCCAAGATTTGATGGGGATCTGCCGTGTTCGGGCGGCCAGTAAACCGCGTCGTGTCGGGGAATAACACAGCATGGTCCAGGAATGTTGTCTGGGACCTGCGTCCGATTGTCTGTTGCCGGGGGTTGGCTGAGGCTTTTGTTGGTCTGGCTGGTTTAGGGTAGCTCGTTTGGGCAGGCATGGTCGAACCCCATTGGCTAACTCCAAACAAAGACATATCCAGCCACCGATATTCCCTCCCACACTCGAGTTTGATCGAACGGAAGCACTCCGTCTCCCCCCGTATTGCTCGGAGCAAGTCAAACTCACCCATCCTTAGAATACTGGTAGCAAACCCCCTTCGTCATCGCTTCTCTCACCTCTCCTTCTTCTTTCCATATCATCTTCTCCCTCTTCCGAGTCTCCTCCATCCATCCATTCTATCAAATTCATCTTGCTTCACGCACGCACATCGAAATTGTTCAGTAAACTCACCCTTCGTTGATTCCGCAATCATGAAGCTCTCAGTAGCTTCTGCCATCTCCTTGGCCCTGGGGGCTTCGGCTTATATGCCTAATCCTGAGCAACACCCTATCGGCTCAAAGCTTCCCGCCTTTCTCTCATCCGCTCTTGACCAATTCAAAGTTGGTGATCTCTCTTCCGAGTCCATCTCTGCCTGGGCCGAGATCGCGAAGCTCTACCCTGAAGATACCATATCTAGCATTCAAGCCATCCAGAGCAAGTCCAAGCCCAGGGCTGGAATCAAGAAGCGACCGGATCACCACTGGGACTACATCGTCGATGGTTCTGATACCGTCTCTGCCTTGGGGAGCAAGGTTGATGGCCACGATAAAATCAAGGGCAACAGGTTAAGGATCAAGAAACCCAGTGATTTGGGAGTTGATGCTAAAACAAAGCAATACTCTGGTTACTTGGATGTGGATGATGATGATAAGCATTTCTTCTTCTGTAAGTTCTCTTAGAACGTGGTATAGTTGCTTGTCGCGATGCTAATCTCTCTCGTTAGGGTTCTTTGAATCGCGGAATGACCCCAAGAACGACCCCGTTGTTCTTTGGCTCAACGGTGGTCCAGGGTGCTCTTCTTTGACTGGTCTCTTCATGGAGCTTGGCCCTGCTTCTATTGATGCTAAGATCCACACCGTTGATAACCCGTACTCATGGAACTCCAACGCTTCGGTCATTTTCCTTGACCAACCCGTCAATGTCGGGTACTCATATTCTTCAAGCCCCGTTTCAAGCACCCAAGCTGCTGGAAAGGACGTTTACGCGTTCTTGACCATGTTCTTTGATAAGTTCCCAGAATACGCCAAACAGGACTTCCACATTGCTGGAGAATCTTATGCTGGGTGAGTCATCGGGTTCCCGAATTATTGATTGGATTTCGCGCTAATGCTTTGCAAGACACTATATCCCTCAGTTCGCCGCCGAGATTCTCTCTCACAAGAAGCGCAACATCAACCTTCAGTCTGTTCTCATTGGCAACGGTCTTACCGATGGCCTCACCCAATACGAGTACTACCGCCCCATGGCTTGTGGTGGAGGTGGATACCCGCCTGCTTTGAGTGACTCGGAGTGCAATGCTATGGACAGTGCCTATCCTCGTTGTGCTAGTATGATCCAAAACTGCTATAACTCTAAGTCCGTGTGGTCTTGTGTCCCTGCATCCATCTACTGTAACAACGCTCTGATTGGCCCTTATCAACGCACCGGATTGAATGTCTATGATATTCGCGGAAAGTGTGAAGATTCCGACAACCTTTGCTATTCTGAGATGGGCTGGATCTCTAAGTAAGTTTGCCTGATGTTTGACACGGCCTTTTTTTTGTGCTGACAAATCAAATCAGGTATCTCAACAGGAAGGATGTTATGTCATCGCTTGGAGCTGAGGTTTCTTCTTATGAGTCTTGCAACTTCGACATCAATCGCAACTTCCTTCTCAATGGGGACTGGATGTTACCATTCCACGAATTTGTCATTGAACTTCTTAAGGAAATCCCTGTGTTGATCTACGCCGGTGATGCTGATTACATTTGCAACTGGCTCGGAAATCGTGCTTGGACTGAGGCTCTTGAGTGGCCCGGAAAGAAGAAGTTCAATGGGGCCGAGGTTGAGGACTTTAAAGTCAACGGCAAGAAGGCTGGAAAGTTCAAGACTTCTGGAAACTTTACCTTCATTCAGATCTACCAGGCTGGTCACATGGTTCCATACAACCAGCCAGACCCGAGCTTGCAGATGTTGAACAGATGGTTGGATGGCGCCTACTGGGCCTAAGCGATGTCTTGTCTTGTGCAGTGAGCCCGTCAATTCATTGAGCATGGTGTTTTTTGTTATTTTTTTTGTAATGGTTTAAGCTCATGGTTCTGCGATATTTTCGGACTGGATGAATTGGCATGGGAGTGATAAGATATGGAGGCTTCGCCTTTTCTTCTCTTTTCTTTGTCGTGGTGTTTTCAACGTATTAACTTGTAACTGTGAAGGATGTTTTATTCTTCAACGCATGAGAATGCAGACTATTAAGGCGAGCGCCCATTTTATGGCTTCTCACATAGACTTTCCCTCTTGTCACCTTGTGGTATAGCAGCCGCACTATCGGTATTATTGGTTGGTTCAGTGAATTTTTTTTAATGGAGTAATGAATTTCTGAGCTATGCATGAGCCCCTAAAGTACCGGTGTATGCTAGAATACGGGTAGAATGCCATAGAGTATAGGCTTGTGCCATCAATCATCATCTAGCTACAATGAACCGCCATTCAGCTGGTATAAACCGCCGCCAACGCCTCTATCATAAGAAACAAATTTAACTTTTGGAACAGGATAGAAAAGATAGAGATAAAGCCTCCGATACATAAGGGCGAAACATAAATGGAGTGTAGGGGGTATAGAGTGAGCTGGTGAGCTAGTAAAACAATCGAATATAGGTTGGCATGAGAAGAGCTATCGAAGAATGAAAGAGAATGAGAAAACACCGGTGGCCCGCAGGAGCAAACATTATACCCTACCGTCTCTAATGGTATTATTAATCGGCGTGTATATATATACCCTAACATTACTCCTTGACAGCAACCCAAAACACGCCCTCATACTCGTGCTTTAGCATGCTCTTCTCATCACCCGCATACCTGGTCTTGGCCCCCGTGATGATCTTCTCTAGCTTAAATCCGCACATCTGGACTAGTTCAAGGACCTCGTCGAGGCATAGCTCAAACTTTCCCGTAGCTCCGACCTCCCCATCCTCCCCGGAATCCCTTCTCGTCCGCTGTTGCTGCTCTTGGGTGTCCTCTTCAAAGTGCCAGAGCAGCGGGCCGAAGTTCACCCAGACCCCGCCGTCGACGAGTAAGTGCTTAATGGTCTCAAGGTAGGAAATTAGGTTCGGTGCTGTATCGATGAAGAATACAGTGGCGCAGGCGTTGAATTTTTGGGAGGGGCCAAGGTTTTTGTAGCTTTGGCAGAAGTCACCCGCTGTCATGCTGAGCCTGTCGGTGCCCGTGAGCTCGAGGAGGCTTGCAGGATGGACGTCCGGGATTTGGGTGCTGCGGAGGTGGGAGGGGCGGGTGGAGTGGTTGCTGAAAGTTGAGATGAAGGGGTGGAGAGTGTGTTGGTTTACGGTGGAGGTGTGGTTTAGGACATAGTTGCTGGCCATTAGTTGGTGGTAGGAGAATTCATTCCCTTGGGAGGTGTAGCCTGGATTTGGGTGTTAGCTCAGACGGCAAGAGGATGAGGGGGGGGGGGGGATGAGCCTGCGATAGCGATGTCCAAGGCAAGTCTGCCTAAGCCAGCTCCTGGGATGAGGACTCTAATAGTGGACCTGTGATCGAGTCATCAGCTATCAGTCCCCCCGGCATAGGTACTCAAAGGGCCATACTTATCCTCCACCTTCCCAAACCTCTCCTCCAGCTCCCTCATAATCCCCCCATAGCAAATATCCCTCTCCGCCTTCCCTTCATCACTCCAATCGCGATAAAACTGCTTAATTGTGCTCCGCACCTTGTCCAAATCCCCGTCACTCGCACTGCTCGCCCAAGCCTCCACGCCACCGCCGGTATTCTCGAGATCGACCCCGAATGCATCCACCGCGGAGCGGAAGATGGCCTCACTGAGGACTGCATTGTCTTCAATTGCGCGGTCAACTTCATCCAGGGTCCGGAGGTAATTGATTGGCGATTGCTTGAGGAGTGCTTGGTGTGGGCGGGAGAGGGCGAAGAAAGAGGTACGGCGATTGTGGGTTAGGTTTTGGTGAGCAGCGCGGCGGTAGAGACTGTTTTCCAGACAATTAAGTGGGGATGTTTAGAGAGAGGAGGGGAGGGGAGAAGGGTGCATACTGGAATGAAGAAAGAGCGGAAGTGATTGCCTTAAGCTCATCCGCGTCAGCAAGTGGGTCGAATCCAAGCTCGGGGTCAACGCAATCTCTCGACATTGTTGAGGGGTTTATTTTATTAGAGGGATAATTAATATGTTGGGGGGTTTTTTTATTCTATTTCCTTTCTATTTTATTTTATTATTTTTTCCTTACTCCCGGGCTGCAGTTTGGTCGGGGTGGTTGAAGGGAAAGGGGAGGATGGGTAGAGAGAGGGTGGGTGTGTTAGAGTGAGGGCTGTGTCACGCTGGTGGGGCAGAAATGGTGGGGTCAGCCCAGGGCAGAGCCTCTACGCGTCTTGGCAGCTTTCAAGAATGGAGTCTGGCAGCGGGCCGCGTTTGGAGCCTTTTGGAAGCGGATGCCAGTATCGGTGGAGTTCTTTGAGGCAGATCGTATTTTATTTCCAATTCGGGTTTCGGAAGGAGGGTTGGGTGTACCATAGGCCCTGTGATGTAGTTAAAGCTTACCTTGCCGTGACATCGGGTGCTTGCTTGCGGATGGGTGTTGAAGGTTTAGCTCGCTGCCCCTCCCTTGGAGATTATTGTTTTGTGAGGTGTTTTTGAGGGATGTTGCCTGGGTACTGCATGCACGCTACAATCTCAGAAAGATCCACAGCAGTTAAATGAGGAACTCGAAGGAGATGATCGTTGGCACGTACGGTACAGTACTGGTATTGTGTTTCCAGCTGGACGGCTGGTTGTGTTCCCAATGCTTAGCTTCAAGTGTTGGCACTGTACAATAGCTTGAGAGACTGCAGTTGGAAGAACCCCAACTCCCTGGCCCAACGGCTACATCTCGGACACCAAACGTATGATATGATATCAACCTGCATGCCTACCTACGAAACCCTTCAATGCGTAATTCCTTATTGCCTACAACCCCCACCCCTCCATCGCCAGCGAATATCAACCCCATAGAGCCCGATTCTCACGTATCTTATGGTATAAATTCCCCTACTCTACTCGAGAATTGACATGCGTACTACCCTCATAGCAAGATTCATACACCCTTTCAAATTCGAGTAACTTGACAAGTGCCCAAAAGGCATATCCTGCGGTTTCGTGAGAGGTACCGGGTCTTCATGCAGACGCTAGACAAAAATCTTCATGGGGTGGGATTTCCCTTTGCCTCCTGGACGCCCCAACACATAGACTAGTAGTCGTGCAATGCTTTCCCCCACATTACCGTGATCTCGTGCAAAGCGAAATTTCCTTTCGCCGGGGCTTTTTCCCGGTGACTTGTGTATGCATGAGGGGGAAAGCCCCCTAAGACATGACTGCGGGTTCCCTATTCCGGAGGGAAGAGGAACTAAAAAGCCAATTGGGCAGCTGTCTCAGTTTAGTAGTGCTGGTGTAACTTTACTAGTGTAATAGAATAGGTAGCCCTACCTGTGTTAATGAAGACGCTAAGCTGTTATAGAAGCTCCGGTTGCCGATTGCTTAGTATCCATGCTAATATTTCTCTGGTGCCAAGGGGCTAATGGGTGTTAAATTAAAATCACGCTTGTTAAGAAAACTCATGGTAAATCACTCGGACACCAAATTAGCTGACGGAAAGTCTAGCATCCCTCCTAATGTCACAATATGCAGCATGATACCCAGGAGGTTTCTACACCTGGTTTTGGTCTATTGGTATAATCGCTGCCCTAGCTAAGGCCCTGAGGCGGAGGACTAGAAAGAATCACGCTGTTTATTAAGACCAGGCACTTAGTATCTTCGAACGCTGAAAACTGCGATAGTAAAACCTAACTTACCAGACCCACGAACTCCACGAACAACTCCAGAATCCCCCTCCATCCACCCAATAGTCAAAAGCCCTCACCCATCTTGCAGCAAACATCCACTTCACGAGGCCCACAAATAATACTCTCCACCTGAGCGTAGTTTGCCTTCCTACGCCCCACCCGCCTATATAAATCAGCCCGAGTACTCAACCGCCATCCACCTAACGTCCCCCCTCAAAACATTCATTCCTCCTCTTCCTCCCAGGGACTCCCTCCTCCCACCCCAAGCAAAATGTGTTTCTGCAACATCTACACCCTAACTGCCTGTCCAAAACTCCACAAGATAAAATGCTACTACCGTCTCTGCTCCATGCACATGCACCTCCTGCCACCATACTCCCCACCCCCCTCACCTTCCTCCTCTCCGTGCAAGCTCCGCACAACGCCCTCTTACGAACAGCTAGCTGAAGCGCTAAATCCCGTCGGCACACTCCCAAGGGTCCCGGGCTTCCCCCTGCCAGAACAAGAAGCGGCATATCTGCATTGCATAGAGACCATAGCCCCGTACCCATCCCCACCTCAGGAAGTCCAGCTGGCAAAAGCCGGATGCGGTCTGAGCGGGTGCAGGGAGCCTGACACAGTGGGTGTAGAGAGGGCGTGGAGGGGTAAGACTGAAGACGGAGAGGCGAGGTTTGGGTGTCCTGTGTGTAAGGCGGAGGAGGTGAAGGCCGAGGGAGAGTTCTGGGTGGAGGTCGCAACAGAGGTCGGGTTGCCGGGGGATGATTATGTGGGAAAGGGGGAGGGGGAGGGGGAGGGGATGATGAGGACGTTTCGTTGGGCTGGACCCGCCGCGGGGGAGGAGTTTGCTAACGCTCAGGTGGCGGCGGGAGGGGGGACTCGGGCTTCACTGTTACCGCTTGTATACACCCCGTCTCCGGCGGAGATTGCGAGGAGGAATAGGCCGGGTGCGCCTCCTCTGCCGACTATGGTGATACCTGCGGTATCACGACCCGCGCCCACACCCGCGTCTCTTGTGCCGGAGAGCACGAGCATTAGGTCCACGATGGGAAGAAGTAGGTCCACAACTTTTTTCCCACCCGCCCCGCCTCTACCGGAAGACTCTGCATGAGTACCGGCAGTTGAGGTAGGAAGATTGAGCTAGGTGGGTAGTGGGAGGAGGGGGACGAACAAAAGAACACAAAAAACCAAGAATTAGACATTCTGCATCCGCATTTCCTGATTTGTTCGAGTGCCCGGAAACCGGAAGTCCGCAGGTAGGCTCGATACGAGTTTTCGCCTAACCGGACCGGCTTGTCGGTTTAGAAATCTGGCTGCTTTTTTCCCCTTCCTTTTTTTTCCTTCTGCTGCGCTTATTTCTCCACTTAGGATAGTCAATTGAACAACTTACTCTCACGCAAATGTATTTTGGAAAAAAATAAACTGAACTGTGCAAGCCGAGCAAGTGATCTCCCTCCCCCGTTCCCGTTCTCAAGATATCACAATTTCTACGGTGGAGACTGCATCGCTATCAATTAAATTGAACCAATTTAGTACTCGGGGAGGTCATGAAGACATAACCCTGTCTCGATGGGGACCTGTGTGAGACCGGCAAAGAAGTTTTCCGATTTTTGCTAACCCCCCCGAGTACCGGTTTAAGGTGCGGGTGGCGTGCGGGGAAAAGAAGGGTGAGATGGCGTTGATGAGACTGTGGGGTAGTGAGCGGGTTGGCAATAAATTGATATCGCTGTTTTCACTGGATGATCGTGGCGAGCTCTAGCCTGGGTCAGACCAAAATTTAATGAGATGACCTTGCCGGGAAGAGAGAGGGAGTTCCTTATCAAATATTAAGTGATACCTAGCCCGTTGGGTTGTACGATTTTCATGTGCCCAGGGTCTAGTATCGCCCTTGTCTTCGAGATCTCACGAGGGACTGGCTGCCATAGCTCCCGTAGAGCTCCCGCTTCTACTCGAGCACAATCTTATATTAGTGGCAGCCGAGAAAGGATCTATGGTGGAACGGTTTTTAGTTTTTGGTATTTCGATTGAGATACCAGCATACTGCGGATTAACTACTCAAAGCAATCTCCTAAAGAAACGCCGGAAACAGTAAATGCCCCTGGAATAAAGTATACGTAAAGATGTCGAACGTGAAGAGCAGATGTAGACTCGGGAAACGAAAAAAGAGTGGTGAGCAAGAAGCCTAGCACTGCTAAAGAAAAATGGAAAAGAAAGTCGGAAATATTGGAACCGAGAGTTGCAAAACTCGTGGATCAGCGAAAATCAAACAAGGGCCCCTTCGCTGGGCGGGACTGTCATCTGGCTTTAAGGAAGGACCCGAAATACAGCCCGCCAAGCGACCGATCTCGATCCAGAACAATCTAGAGTTCTGGGGTCTCCACACTCCGCTCGGAGCACTCATCGTCACTATGGTTGATCTTGCGGTTATCTTGCGTTTTGAGGTTTCTGTCAACCACTTTTCATTAGCCCCCGCCCAGCTCCGGGGCGGTGCCGAGCCCACAGGAAGTACTTACGATTCACGGAAGGGTGAACCACTGCAGCATTGCCTCCCACATACTCTGGGGACTGAGACCTCGTCTGCTCGAGTGTCGGCCATACACTGGGCCAGGTCGTCATTGACATATCCGCATACCAGAGTATTCTCTCCAATCTGGCAGCCGCAGGAAAATATGGTGTTCTTGTAGTGACACATTCTTTATTCGTTTGTAGTGGGGCGATGGTAGAAAAGCGGTACGAGTGATTTCTGATGTGAGGGTAGGAATGATGTGGGTATTTGGGAAGGAAAATATTGGAGGCAGAGCCTATACCAACAATCCACGGAGGGAGAGTAATACCGTTCTTATAGCAAAGAGGAACTTTGGGCATTTGCTTTTGTGTGCCTAACGAAATATTATGTTTTGTGCCAGCTGGGACGTGCATTCAGCACACCTCCTTGATCGTGGCAATTTTTGATCACCATCAGCCTTCCGAGTTCCGGCTACCCCACACTGCGCATTCAGGATAGAGCTGTCCCTGCAAAAGATCAGCGGCCAGGCATCTTTGTCAAAAACCATATATCATAAACTCGGGCACCATGGATTATTGCTCTTCTGGCAAAACCCTGGTTTGTATGGGGCCCTCAAACGCCAAGTCCATGACATCCGGTGTCTTCTGGAATCCTGCGGGCATAGAGATTAGCCCGCCAGCCCAAACTAATATCCGCTTGCGCGGGCGGGTAAACCAACCTCGGAGCGTTGGGAGGTAGCCTCACTTTCTTTTTCGTAATAAACTCCCTTTCTTAGTGATCACCAGGGTCTTCCTAACAAGCAGCCATTTCGTGTGTCTCGCGCCGGAACTCAAAACTCATGATTTGCGCGAGTACTCGTAGAAGGTGGCTGTTTCCTGTCCGGGCGGTTTCGAGATCGTCGGCCGGTCCTGTCGGGTTCTTGTATGCGATATGACGCCATAGCGCTTGAGGGATGGCACACCTTACTTCTCAAGGGGTTGTCCGCCAAGAATCCGGGGTAAATTTATTCTCCAGTAGAGTGATTATTCGAGCACTAGTAACAAATGCTGCTCTCTGTAGAGCGGGTCCTTTTTATCCTAGAAAAATTGCGAGCATGGGCGTAAAATGTGGGGTGGACTTGGAGCCTAGATGGGGTAACGCTCGAGTTGGCTACTCTATCGTACTCTCTAACACCATGTTTTATGTAATTCGTGCTGTTGGTGATAAGCACCAGTATTCGAGTACAAGGCCTAATGGAAAAGGTTTCCCAACTTCATGAGGGCTTAATTCCCAGACCGGGATCTTCCTCTATCAGACATATTTTTTTCCGAACGCCGCTCTTAGAGACAAATGTGTAAGCGCAGTGGCGCCCCATAGATGCAGGCTCTAGACAACCTTGAAAGGCCGATCAGCATCGTGGGCTTGTCGAGGGTTTTTTCTTTCTTTTTTCTTTCTTCCTACTTCCCCGGAGGAGGGTGTCCCATTGTATCCATTGCTCTCGGCGTGGGGCCACGAGAGAGAAAGTAGGACGCTCATTCATAAATCGTGGTTCTGGTTTCGTCCTAGCCCAGCATACCAGGAGGTTATCGTCATACCAGTGAATCAAACAACAGCCTCTAGCCACACAACGTAATCACACTGCTCAGCGAAATAACTTTCTGATGGGAGAAATTCGCGCCTCTCTGTGAGGTGCTGTGGGGGGAGGGCGTTCTTTTTGGTCGAGTGTGGTATGATATGGCACAAGTCTACGAGTAGCATGATGAGCGCCGTAAGTTATTGGCTTTCCAGCGTCATTTAATGGCACTCGCGAAAACTGGAGGTTTTCGTACAAATGGTTAGTTAGGGTAAGCCGGCCTTGTAAGGCATCATAGGATATCAGTCGCCCGCTAATCATACCGCACAACAGCACTCGAATCGAAGCAGAGGAAGAGTGGGACTTTTTCCCTCCGCACACCAACAACTATTGATCGTTTCCGGGTCAATCCCAATTCTCATTCGAGAAGCCCTTGCTATAAAGTTCTGGAGCGGAGGTGAGGGGTTTCTTGCATAAAGGCCTTGAACCACTGCATTAGCCGGTGGGCTTGCCATAACGAAGGGCCGCTCACGGCCATAAAGGAATATTATCAAGGCTGTTATGTGCGTGATAGTGGCCCCGTGGCCGCGGAACAAGGCTGCCCATGGCTGTAAGCCATTCTAGAGGCTACTTGCCCGCTAGCGCGATTCTTAAGTCTCTGTCCTGACTAAAGAGCATCTCAGTCTATCCTTAGGATGCCACCTTGCCTATAAAGTCTCCAAGATTAACTTATAGTATCGCTGCTAGGATAGAAAATCTACGGCTAGAAGTTAGCAGGACTACAAGTTTCCAGCTAGTTCTCCCCTAAGAAACTCCGGAAGAGTTGACTTGTCACCCACTACGCCGCACCCCCAGCAGGTAAAACCTAAGAGCCTCACTTCCTCGATTCAGGTGAAAATGGCTTAGTTATTACGCACTGCCTGTATCGTGAGAAGGCCAGAAGGATGGTAGGGAGCTCGCGATGAGCTCCCCAAAGAGAAGCTTGCCCCACCAATTAGTCTCGAACCCGGAGAAGGCAGTATGCTACTGGCGCTCCACTACTCACCCGTCTTTGCCAAGAATACCTCCGCCAGCCGATATTTTGCTGGAGTTCTCACCAAATATTCGGCTCACGGAGGTATTCTTGGCAAAGACGAGCGAGTATGTTGAGTTCTTCACACTCTTGCGCCGAGGGCCGATTGAACCCATTGCAGTGACAACTTAGCCCAGCAGAAAGGGAACAAAATATATGGCATTCTTTAGATTTCGTATGCAGCAATTACTGCCACGCCACAGAGACCATTTCATCCATAATGCCCACACTAGGTATATGCTCCCAAGTCAAATTACCCTCCTCTCCCGCCAGGCTATCAGTGGCGTTAATCAGTACCACAGTCACGAGTCCTGCCCACGATGAGAAACCCGTCGGCCTCTTCGATGCGGATACGAGCCAACCCTCAACGAGATCCCATCCCAAGCACTCGAGTAGTGTGCAAACACTCGCTCCCTCACGATGATATATCAGTACTATGCTAGTACAGCCTCTGATCCTGGAGCAGGCGCTGCAGCGGCGAAGAATAACCCGCTCACGATAAGTACCTGCCGGCTCATTCTCAGGGCAGCTCAACGAAGAATTACAGACGAAGCAGGAGAGAAAAATAAGCCTTCAATCTCACGAATTCTCTCGCAGACTCCGCGAGCCTAGGTGTCCTATGTATTATACCTCTCTGTCTTTCCCGCCAGCTAGTTATCGGTGTTTTAAGCTTTGTAGTAGAGCACTGCAGTTACCCCTAAAAATCTAGCTAATCTTAATTTAAACAAGCTAAGCTCAACCCTCGTACTTGTCACAGGCAACAAGTACCCGAACATTTAGAAGGAAAACAGGGATAATACAGGGATAAACGGCGATATTTCAGGGATATTTCAGGGATATTTTAGAGGTAAGACATCCATTGGAGGCCTGTGTACACAGTTAACAGGGGCAAATTTGGTGAGAATTGCCCAAAAGGGCGTCTGATCACCTCAATGTTCGGGTACTTATTGCCTGTGACAAGTAAAAGGGTAAGCTTATTCGCTCTCCTTTCTGCCTCTCTCTACCTATACCCACTGTGCCGGTACTCGGGAATTCGGCCATTGTTACACAGCAATTCAGCCAGCGAAAAAGCTCTCTCCAATTTCCAGACACCTCATGCCAGATACAACCATCGTGCCGTATGATACCAACAGCTCGCTTCGAAGAGACGATACCCTTAAAGCATGATAAGGCGCGGTAGACTTTCAAAAAGGCGAATCAACCGACGCCCGAAAAAGCATTACCGGTACCATTATAACAAGCCACAGCCCGCAACTCGAGCGAATAAATGAACGACTCCCAGATAAAACAAACTATTCCAGCCTAGATAAACAATTCATAACTACAAGTACGGTACTGTACAGTACAATGCTCGAGTACGTGGACTCGATACACAGGGATGGGAAAAGCAAACAGGTTCCAACTATCACGTGAATATAAACACAAGCTAACCAACTTGATGGGGTCCACCATTATCCCAAATGTCTTGGACTAGAACACTCTCAGCCCACATTTACCAAAATAGCACTTTTCCCCACCACCCGCCTGTGTCGGTAGTTGCTGCCAATCGTACAGCCGCACGTAACGTCACTTTGAGCGTCACATATGAAATCATATACTCTCACTCGAAATAATCCCCCCCCCTGCTCTTAGAGGCTTCCGGCCCTGCGCAGGCGAGCGAGCTGGAAAAAAAAGAAAAGAAAAGATGGTATCATACATATATTTTGTGAATTGGGTTGTACTCGAGTATATGGTTGACCGCATAACTTGGCTTGATTCTCGAGCCACTTCACTTTGTGCAGCACCACACGCTCGTTAAGCCCTACGCCCACCCCCTTCTCTCTCTCTCCGGCAAAGAAGCATCTGAATTGATAGCTATTTGTGTTTACTTTGCCTTACTTCTCAGGGCCGCTTTCCGGGGAATCCTTTGCTTTGGCCTATTTGCCCTTACTGTCGCTCTCGCTCTCCCTCACCCTCGCTCCGCTCCTAGCCGCCCTTGTACTTATTCCCTTTTTTCCAACCTCACTCCAGTTGTAGGAATTCGGTAGGAAAAGCGGGGAATTGTGGCGACGACGATGATGATGATGATGATGAACTTTCAATCTATCCCGGTCTTATTTCTGGCGACGCTAGCGGTTGGGGGATGGGCGCATGAGATTGACGTTAAAAGTAAAGGTATGTTCAAAATGCACATACGCACACATACACACACACTCCACCCCCGCACCTGCGATAAGGGTCCTGCATTAGGGATGGAAACAGGGACGAGATGGTAACCGGGTTTTCCTTCTTATCTACGGCGGTATTAGCGTCGGTGTCCAATGTCGCTGGAAAAGTCGCGTTTAAGATGATGCAGTTCTATCCCGGTAATAAAACCGGCGGCATTCCTGGATTATTCGGAGATCCTTATTACTGGTGGGAGGCGGGCGCTGTGTTTGGTGTAAGTTTACACCCTATTTCTATATATCCTTTTCCTCATAACCCAGCCCTCCCACTCCTCCTCCTCCTCCTCCTCCTCCGGTGATGGTGGTAATGATGATGATGGGGAAATGTAAAAACAAAAAAGTCATTAGTAGATTACTGGGCCTACACGGGCGACACTAGCTACAACCCTACCACCACTGAAGCGATCCTACACCAGGTTGGCCCGGACAAGAACTTCATGCCACCGAACCAATCCCAGTCACTCGGAAACGATGATCAATGCTTCTGGGCACTGACCACCATGTCCGCGGCCGAGAAGCGATACCCCAACCCGCCGGATAATTTGCCGCAATGGCTGTCGCTCTCACAAGCAGTGTTCAACACGCAGGCTGCGCGCTGGGACACGGAGAGCTGTGGGGGCGGGCTGCGCTGGCAGATCATCCCGTTACATAGTGGGTACGCCTACAAGAATACCATCTCCGCCGGGTGCTTTTTCCAGTTGGGCGCGAGGTTGGCGCGGTATACCGGGAACTCGACGTATGCGGACTGGGCCGAGAAGACGTTTGACTGGACTTATAACGCCGGTTTAGCGACGCGGGACAACAGGTTTTTAGACGGGGCGATGGCGCCGAAGAATTGCACCGATATAAATCGTTTGCAATGGTCGTATAATGCTGGGATGTATATGGCTGGTGCCGCGTACATGTATAACTTTGTCTGCTCCCCCCCCCCTCCCCTCTCCCAATCCGTTGCGGCATCACACTAACAAGGATGTGAAAATTAAAAGACTGATGGGGCTGCAAAATGGAAAACTCGGATCCAAGGAATCCTCAACGGCACATTGCAAGACTTCTTCACCAGACCCCCAATCGGTCCTCAAAACATCATGTACGAGGTAGCCTGCGAGCCATACCTGACCTGCAATGTGGACCAGCGCTCCTTCAAAGCCTACCTATCCCGCTTCATGGCTTTGACCGTCAAAATGGCCCCCTTCACCAAGGAAGCCATCATGCCGGTGCTGTACACCTCTGCCGCCTCCGCTGCTAAGCAGTGCTCCTACGGCGAGGACAAGAACACCTGTGGACAGAAATGGTACACGAATGAATGGGACAAACTCTGGGGCGTCGGAGAGCAGATCTCTGCGCTGGAGGTTATATTGAGCACTCTTGTCGATAGCCTCGACCCACCAGTTACCCAGGCTAAGGGCGGCACGAGTAGAGGTGATCCGGCTGCCGGTGGGGGTGGTAGGGGGGTAAGGTACACTGGGCACAACGGTAATGGGGGGGGTGCGGATGGATGGGTCAATTCCAAGGGGGATTTCGTCCCTCATACACCGGACAAGAAGGATAAGATTGGGTCCATTATCCTGACGGTGGTGGTGATATTGGGTCTACTTTGGCTGTCGTGGTGGATGGCGGTATGAGAGCTACATATAGTGATAGGGTAAAGGTTGCATGGGGGGCATATTACCACCAGAGGTTTCCCGGAACATGGAATGTATAGAAATCATAATGAATCCTGTAAATACGATTTTAAGGCCATGCACGCCCTAATAGCAAACGCGGAAGAGAGAAAAAACTGGAATCGAATGATGTGGGACAAAGTGACTATTCTATTACCCTAGTTAAAAAATCATCGAATTCTCACCCCCTAGCGCAACAAGCCTTGTCATTTCAATTCCCATCATTATACTCATTAAAGAGTGTAAGAAAGCAAAAATGTTTCATCACTATTTTTTTTTGCTATAAGGAAAAAAATAACTCCAAACACCAACCATCCATCAGCCGACCGAAGACTTCCTCCCGGACCCGAAACCCGTTCATAAATAAATAAATAAAAATGCAAATGTGAGCTCACCAGTGGTAATACAGCCCCATATCCTCCCCTCAATAACCGGCCCTGCCTTTTTTCTTCTTTTTTCTTCAAATGCTTTTGGGGCTCGGGCTTTTTCAAAAGCATGACATGGAAAAAGGTTATCTACGAGAGTAGATCCGAAACATTCATCGGCATTTCATCAATTTGAGTACCTTCTTGATGTTAGCTCTGGGGTAAAGAATGCCAGGAAGGGGCGCACTGTAGAAAAGTTCAATATCACGCAAGATTCTGACGTCCTCGCTTGTGACGAAGTTGATAGCGACACTGAAGTAGCGTTAGCGGCAATGTATGTAATAAAAGAACGATATCGAGAGTGATTAGCTACCCTTTGCGACCAAAACGACCAGATCTACCAATTCTATGAATATAGTTCTCACGATTACTCGGCAAGTCGTAGTTGATGACTAAGGAGACCTGCTGGACGTCGATGCCTCTAGCCCAAACGTCAGTCGAGATGAGCACGCGAGAATTTCCCTGGCGGAACTCCTGCATGATAGCATCACGCTCCTTCTGCGGCATTTCTCCGTGCATAGCGGAGACGGTGAAGTTCGCCTCGCGCATCTTCTCCGTTAGCCAGTCGACCTTTCTGCGTGTATTGCAGAAAATGACTGCCTGTGTGATCGTGAGGGTGTCGTAGAGATCGCAGAGGGTGTCGAATTTCCATTCCTCCTTTTCGACAGCGATGAAGTATTGTTTCAGCCCTTCAAGGGTCAATTCGTCACGCTTGACAAGGATGCGAACGGGGTCTGTCATGAACTTCGTAGTCATGTCCAAGACGTCGTAGGGGAGGGTAGCAGATACGACGACAACCTGGGTGCTCGGGGGAAGGTAGCGGTAGACATCGTAGATTTGCTCCCTGAATCCACGATTGAGCAATTCGTCTGCCTCATCTAGAACCAGCATCTTGATGTGTTTGGTCCTCAAGTTCCTACGGCGAATCATGTCCGCCACACGACCGGGCGTACCAGAGACGACGTGTTGGCCGTAATCGAGCTTGCGGATGTCCTCCCCAACGTTGGTCCCGCCGATACAAGCGTGGCACTGAACATTCATGTAGTCGCCAAGCGCCATAACGACGGACTGGATCTGAGTCGCGAGTTCTCGGGTCGGGGAGAGAACTAGTGCCTGAGTTTCACGGACTGCCGTGTCGATGACTTGTAGGATGGAGATCGAGAAGGTTGCGGTTTTACCAGTCCCGGATTGAGCCTGGGCGATGGTATCACGACCTTTGCAGATCTGTACGATGGCTCTACTCTGAACAGCGGAAGGAGATTCGTAACCGTAGGCATAGATTCCACGAAGAAGACCCTCCTTCAAGTGCATAGCCTCGAAGGTAGGTGCCACCGTAACCTCCTTGCTGGTGCTAAACTCAAGACGAGCATCCTCTCTTCTATCGATTCCTTCAGCCATGTTGTATTGTAATTGTTCCTTTTTTCGAAAAGTTGTAAATTGTTTGCTTGAGATAAAGATGGGGATAGAATGTTGTGCAGAAGAAAAAATGGACACGAATTGAGAAGCCTGCGAAGGTCAAGTTAATCGGTCTTGGCACTCGCTCGAAATGAGGCGAACGAGCGCCGGGTAACTTGGGAATGATGACCCGATGACTAAACCAGCCCTAGTAAAGTGATAAGCGTCATCTCGAAGCTAGAAGCTATCCCCTCCACCCCCCACCATGTCCCGTGTGACTTAAGTGACTGTCGCCTCGCCCTATCCTCTTCTCTCTACTCACCCTTTCTAGCCTCACTACTACACTGCTACCTACCGTACCTCCCGCACATAATCACCCACCCTCGCAATACACAGCTGTTATCGCAACAAATATCCGACAAGGCTCTAAACTGCGAGAAAATAGGCAAACAATATGAATATCTATTCAACTATTATGTCGATGCGGGAGTACCTCTCAAGTCCCTCACATACCTCGACCTTCACCAGTACTGGCCAACTCACCCCAGAAGAGTTCGTTGATGCTGGAGATTATCTCGTCTTAAGGTTTCCCACTTGGAGCTGGCAGCCAGCTGCCCCGGGGAAGAGCGTTAGTTATCTACCCGAAGACAAGCAGTTCCTAAAGCTCCGTCACGCTCCGTGTCATTCTCGTCTCGATGACAGCTTCTCTCCTTGGAATCCCGGCGAGGCTATTGAGGGTGTGGATGAGTGGGAGGACAACACCCCTATCAAAGATGGAGACCCTCCGACCCCTGCCAAAGTAAGGACCGTAGATGACAAGGGCATCGAGGAGGAAGAAGAAGACGAGGACGAGGAAATTCCAGATATGGATGATGATGAAGAGGATGACGATGAGGCCATCATCAAGGAAGGCGCGAAGGGAAAGGGCGCGGACGGAAAGTCTGGAAAATCGTGAGCTTTCCACCCTAATACTCCCTATCCCATCCCATGTCCCGGAACATAGCTTACAAGCTGAACAGGCCTCTACGCTTCTACAACCTTTATCTTGGCTACTCTACATACTACCGTACTCCGCGTCTATACATATCCGGGCACGACGGAGCTACCGGGCTCCCGCTCACCCCACCTACGGTTATGTTCGAAGACATCGCTCCCGATTACCGCGAGAAGACGGTCACTATTGAAGAGTTTCCTCCAGAGGGCACGTTGATGGCAACTGTACATCCATGCAAGCATGCTGAGGCCATGAAGCGTATCTTCGACAGCATGCTCCGACGCAAGGAGCGGGAAGATTGGGAAGAAGTGCCTCCTGCTAATTCCGACGATAAAGAAGACGAACCAGCTAGTAGAGGGGAAAATGATAGCGGGTTAAGGATTGACCAATACATGATTGTATTCGTCAAGTTCATTGCCGGTGTCGTTCCTGGGGTAGAAATGGACTATACCATGAGCATCTAGTCTAGGAGGATTCAGATGGGTTCTTAGCATCTCTTTATCTTCGCCTCTTCCCCAGTACCACCTGCTTGTGGGTGGTTGGGTGGTGCACGGGGCTCTGTTTTGCTCTTTTGATATTTTCTTCCTTTGAGTTGCACTTTTACTTTACCTTGTTTGTTGTATGAAGGGTCTGTGGTGTATTGTTGCATTCCAAGATATAAGAGGCTTCCTCCTTTTCTCTTCTCTTCTATGTGTAGTTACTGTAGCTATTATTTCCTGCCCAGATGAATCGAGTAGTTATACATCTTTACACCTTTAGATATGGAATATGTTTTGTTTCAGGACTCGGGAAGATACGCTTATTGTGAATAACACAAACACGATAGGGATACCATCCTTTAGGCATCATGTATGCAAGAGTTCAAGGCAGGATGGCTCGATAGAGTATTATACTGGTGTTTTTTTTTTGAACGTCACAATTAATCACTCGTAATGACAACTCAGACCTGTTCACTATGCCGCACCACTCGCACCATCTCCGTACAAGCTAGTGGCATGCCCGAGTCTTCTGGTGCTGCTATCCACTCGCTCGAGCTCCTTCGTACCACGGATCAACAAGGATACTCGTCTTTAGCCCTTGTCTCCTATGATATTTAGGCTCTTGCGCTGCCGGTAAAGCCGTTCATAGTTTTAGATTGTTACTGCAATGAATTTTGTGCATCATTGGTTAACCCCACCCCACACACAGTCCCACAGACACGATGCTCCCCGGCCCCTCCCGACTGAGAATAGAGGACCATAATGGGATTCTCACAGATCTTGGGCCCCGCCCGGCACCTTGTGCCCACGCCTTCATCTTGGCCTATGAGATGTTATTGGCACGACAAACCTGGTAATCAACCCCACCCTAGCCTCAACGTGCAGCATCCAGTCCAATCGAAATGTCTACCATGCCCCTCCCAGCAGCGGAAGAACACTGCAGGGCATCTCAATTCTAGGATTAGGGTCGGGCCTAACTTTCATTTTTTTATTCATTCGCCGGTTCATCAATCCCGAATTCTATAATACCTCAAATTCAAAGTTGCCCCTCCACCACCCCCCACCATTCACGCGAGGCCAATCTACAAGATGAATCATACGCTCCGACTCCATCCGCTACTTCTCCGTCCGCACCTATGTTTCTCATCGCAAAGCCTCAATGCCCACCAATCCACCCTCCTCCTCCATCTCCTCCGAAAATCCACCTATTCAACAGCCCCTACCCCACCAACATCACCACTCCCAAAGCCAGACCGGGATCACACACCCCGTCCACTAGACCGCCCACTGGGCCTCCCGTATCCACCAGAGCCCCTCTCGCCAACCCCCCCCACTAGCACAACAAAAGGGGCCGACTTCCGCACCTTCAGCCAGATCCGCACAGACCTCAGCGATCCGGGACGAAATCTGGCGAAGCGGCAATACCTAACGAAGGAGCTGGCGAAGCCCTACTTCCGCGATTTCAGCCGCCTGTCTATAGAGGGTAAGGGGAAGTCGTTCGTTGCGCCGCAGACATTGATCAAGAGCGAGCATGCGCTTTGGTTCCCGAACTTGAATGGCCGGACACTTGCCGCGGTGGAGAAGGATACTACGGATGTGCTGAGGGGTAGGGTATCGCTTGTTGCAGTGTTCTCTGGCACGTGGGCGGAGAGACAGGCGGAACTTTGGGGGCTTGATGAGGTTGCACGTATGGCATGGGAGGCGGGTGGAGTGGGGGGTGGGGCGGTGGGGAGGGTGGATGTCAATGTTGAGGAGAACTCGTTCAGGTACTGGATTGTTATGATGTTTCGGGGGAGTCTTAGAAGGAGAATGGAAGAGTCGCGCTGGGGGAGGTACTTTATTGTTAGGAAGGGATTAGATGATGAGACACGGGATGCGATGGGGTATCATAACTCTAAGGTCGGGTATGTGTATTTGCTGGACGAGGAGTGTAGGATTCGGTGGGCAGGGTCTGGGCCTCCTATAGCTGGGGAAAGGGATGCTTTGATTAAGGGGGCTAAGAAGCTGGTCGCTGATTCGAAAAAGGAGTCTGGTGGTGGGGAAGAAAGAGAAGGGGCCAGTATGGGAAAGACAGAAAATGTATCACATCATTAAGATTATATTCTCTTGTTATAATTTCCTTTCTCCCACGATGTACAATAACCAAACCAGCGCCAATACAACCCACAAGAACGCAAAGAAAAATGGCTGGTCCTTACACATGACCGGCGCTGAGGCCCGAAGTGAATAGATAAAAGGCATCCAATTATGCCTTTTATAGCAGTGATTGTATAGCTGCTGATTACTTAAAGCCCACCCTATCGAAACCATAAAACCATCAAGAAACAAGCGGCAATCAGGCCCGCCAAAATAACACTGTCTCTCTTCTTCCTGGTGTTAATTTTCGCAATGATAGTATTGATCCCTGGAATCTGGCTAGCAGAATGCGCAATCCTTCGGTTGATGCTTCCTAAGAGCTGCCGCTGATCCATGAAATCTGATTGGATAGCATAAGCTTGACTCAGAACTGAATCGGTAATATTATGAGAGTTATCGATATGGTCACGTTCATCTAGCATATAGTCCGCCTCCGATCTGCCGTTTTCAAGCCTAGAGGCCGATCGGAATGCATTGATGTCATCGCGGACGGATGATAAAAGATGTGTGCGTGAGCGGGACTCTGAGATGGTGCCCTTGAGGCGGGTGAACTCGCGGCGGTGGTCGGTGAGGGTGGAACGGTGCAGAGAGAGATTTTGAAGTTTGGTGGCGGAGGAAGTTAACGCCGTTTCTGAGTCTAGCAACCGAGAGAGAGAGGAAACGACAGTTTCTCGCTGAGGACGTTAGCTTCGGAGATGTCTGGAAGGAAGGATCAGTGTACCTTTTGGAGTATTTCTTGGAGTTGAGATTCTGTTCGGAGCTCTGCTTCAGAAGGCTTTGCCGCAGGGTTGGAGACGAAGGAAGAGTAGGTGTGGAATAGGCTATCAGTCTGTGCTCATATTAGCAGGGTCTTTGATTTACACAAAGTATAGGGATCGGCTAACTTGAGATTCTAGAGAACGGGCCTGCTGCCTGAGCTGGGCCCAGCTGCTTGAAGTAGAAGTCGCCATGAATGATACTGTTGGTAGCTGAAGAATGAATAGATCGGGTGGTAGAGAGAGCCCTTGCTTGGAGGGTGCCTCATATGATACGCATTCCCTCGCTTTGTCACTTCCGGTCGGAGCATCGCATCTCGTCGCGTGGCAGTGTCATTGGACCCTCTCATCTGATTAGATGGTGCCTTATCTGATTAAAAGCGGTAAGGGCAAACCCTAATCGTCAATGGACTGCTCCCACGCAAAATAATAATTGTGCACCACTGATTCGAGGATAGCAACAGGACGCATCTCTGATTGACAAATTCACGACTGACGACAATAATCGCCTGACGAACCATCCAACCAACACTCGACACAGATTCTAACATCCAGCCTTCACTATGGTACGCAATTTCCCTCCTCCGCTTCTAGAATTCGGGATCGGGAAGGGGGAGGAGAGAATGCTGATGGATTGAAATGTAAAGCCCGGAGTCAAAACCTCCACTTTGTGGACCAAGACCAAGACCGACCTCAACAAGCAACTTGAGGAGCTCAAAGGGGAGCTTGCCAACCTTCGTGTTCAGAAGATCGCCGGCGGTGCTTCATCCAAGCTTACCAAGATGTAATTTTCCATCCTACAAAACGGAGTCGTGCCTGCGGACCTTGAAACTAATGAGAAATCTAGCCACGATGTTCGCAAGTCTATCGCCCGCGTTCTGACCGTCATCAATGCTACCCAGCGTCAGCAGCTTCGGATCTTCTACAAGGGAAAGAAATACCTGCCCCTCGATCTCCGCCCCAAGCAGACCCGCGCTATTAGGAGAAGGTTGACCAAGCACGAATCAGGATTAAAGACCCTGAAAGAGCAGAAGAAACTTACGCATTTCCCTAAGAGGAAATATGCTATCAAGGTGGGATTACACTCCTAATTTACTTCGGATACTGGAGAGACTTGCAATAGTGTGCTGGAGCAGTATGGGATACGATCATGAGATCTTGGAGGCTGCTGCTGGCCCGCCGCGGGAGTACGGAGGGAGCTTGTTCTTGCCATAGCCTTTACTGACACAATCTTTTAATCTAGGCATAAGCATGCTTTTCCTTTCTATATCTGCTTTCGATGTTCAAAAATAGGTGGTTTAAATAAATAAAACTTGGTTCACTTGGGCGAGCGGCTTCTCTCCCTTAACTTATTGTCACGTCATGGGGGTCATTCTTCTTTTTCGCTGTAATAACAAATCTGAATATACGCGGGGATTTCCCAATGTGATGAAGTGCTTTTAATGTCCTTTGGTTTTTTAGTTCATCAAATGGGATTATGGGAAAGAAGAGGAAGATAAAAGAAAAAGGATACGCGATCTTAGCTATCGAACACGATGTGAAGATCTTATAGAGTAACTCTTGAACCCCGTTATGAGCGCAGTGTTGGCTCAGCGCACCCACCACTACTCTAGGTTCGAAATCACGGATGGTCCCCGTTATTGATATTCCCCTTGCACACGGGGCGCTAAGTATGTTCCTGCTGTACCATCTGCCATTCACAGGTTATGTTGTAATATGCGATCGGAATATGTGCACAGAACTTGGACGAAGAAGTGATAACAGAAAGTAGTGAAGATCTCGTATTGTGACCACGCTTGTTGATTCAATAATAAGAAAGCCATAGCTCAGCTAT